>Ga0308161_1000349_pt1 | contig 80334 bp, 76 predicted proteins | sample PhyFR2_FD_201034 | JGI IMG/M metagenome (GOLD analysis project Ga0308161, IMG submission 201034) | Phyllosphere microbial communities from UC Gill Tract Community Farm, Albany, California, United States - DLSLF.R2 | ecosystem: Host-associated > Plants > Phyllosphere > Unclassified | place: USA...
CCACCTGCTCTTCGCCCTGACCATCGCGGGGGAGATCTGCCAGGGGCCTCTGGTGCCGAACGGCAGGGGAGTGACCCGTGAGCAGCGGTTCGTGCGCGTGGAGGACGGGATCCGGGAGTCGGACGCCCCGCACGACCCGCTCGCCGAGCTGTTCATCCGCTACATCGACGGGCACGGCCCCGCCGGCGTCGCCGACTTCGCCTGGTGGTCCGGCCTCACGCTCGGAACGGCCCGAGAGGCGGCCGAACGTGCCGTGGACCGGGTCGACGAGGTAGGTGAGGGGCTGTTCGCGGCATCGTCCACGCCGCGGCGCTCGCCGAAGGCCGCGGATGCGTTCGCGCTCCCCGCTTTCGACGAGTACTACATCTCGTACGCCGATCGCACCGCAGTCTGCGCCCCGGAGCACCTCGATGCCGTGGGGCCGGGCAAGAACGGGATGGTGCGTGCCACGCTCGTCGCGGACGGCCGGGTCGTGGGAACGTGGTCGCACGCCGACGCCACCCGGCATCTGCCTCCCGAGCTGTTCGACGGATCGACGCAGACGGAGTCGGCCGCGTCCGCGCTCACCCGCTTCGCCGCCTTCGTGGCGGGATGAATCGCGCCGTGCGCCGCAGTTGACAGAATGAATGGCGTGTCGAGCTACTTCCGTCGTCTGTCCGAGACCGCCTTCGAGCCCACCGAGCATGTCGGTGGCGCGTGGAATCCCGACGAGCAGCACATCGCCCCGGTGCTGGGGCTGCTCGCGCACGTCGTCGAGCTGGAGCACGCCGTGCGCCGGCCCGACGTGCCGCTGGTGCTCGCCCGCGCGAGCTACGACATCCTCGGGGTCATCCCGATGGACGCGTTCGAGATCTCGCCGCCCCGCCTGGTCCGTCCTGGCCGCACGATCGAGCTCGTCGAGGTGACCCTGAGCCACGGGGGTCGCGCCGCGGCGACGCTGCGGGCATGGATGCTGCAGCCGAACGACACCGACGCGATCTCGGGCATCCCGCTGCCGACGATGCCCGACCGGGACACCCTGCCCGAGTGGTCTCCGGCCGATGTCTGGCCCGGCGGTGCCATCCGTTCCATCGACGCCCGCCGGGACGCGGTCGCGCCGGGCCGGTCGCGCGCGTGGATCCGCCCGCAGCATCCGCTTCTGGACGGGGAGGCGATCTCGTCACGGTCGCGGATGCTGGGCATGGCCGACTTCGCCAACGGCATCGCCACGCGGGTCGCGCCCGAGCGCGCGCTCTACCCGAACATCGACCTGACCGCGAGCATCTTCCGCGAGCCCACGGGCGACTGGTTCGGCCTGGACACCTCGGTGTCGTTCGGACCCGACGGCATCGGGCTCACCGAGTCCGTGCTCAGCGACGCCGATGGCCCGGTGGGCACCTCGTCGCAGACGCTGACCGTGCGCCCGCGCTGAGTCGCGGCCGGCGATCCGGCCGGGACTCAGCGTTCTGCTACTCGTCGACGTGGCGGTCGAGGAACGCGTAGACCTCGCTCTCCTCGACGCCGGGGAAGGCGCCGCGGGGGAGCGGCGAGAACATGTGCGTGTGCACCCGAGCGCTCGGCCATGCGCGCCCCTCCCACCGCTGCGACACCGCAAGGGGCGCGCGTCGGCAGCACGCCTCGTCAGGGCAGGTCGACTGCGCACGATGGGTGGTCTCGCGTCCGCGCCACCAGCGCGCATCGTCGAACGGCACGCCGACCGTGATCGAGAAGCCGCCGGAGCTGGTCGACCCGGTCTGGGTCGCGCACCAGAACGTGCCTGACGGGGTGTCGGTGTACTGGTAGTGCTCGGTGGTGCGGTTTCGCTGCTCGAACGCGGCCCGTGCGGAGAACTTGCGGCAGGCGGGCTGCCCCTCGACCGCCCCCGTGACATCCATCGGCAGGGGAAGATCGTCGTTCTCGTACACGCGGGTGATCGCGCCGTTCTCGTCCACGCGCAGGAAGTGCAGGCGCATGTCGAGATGGTGGGTCATCAGGTTGGTCATGCGCAGGCCCGCGGCCTCGTGCGTGACGCCGAAGGCGTCGCGGAAGTCCTCGACCGCGAGGTTGCGGTCCTTCCTGGCCTGCTGCAGGAAGGCCACTCCGGCGCTCTCCGGGATCAGGCAGCACGCGGCGAAGTAGTTGATCTCCAGCCGCTGCTGCAGGAAGTCGGCGTAGTCGGTCGGACGGGTGTGCCCGAGCAGTCGATGCGCCATGGCCTGAAGCGCCATGGAACGCAGGCCGTGCCCGCCGGGGATCGAGGCCGGCGGCAGGTAGATGCGGCCGTTGTCCAGGTCGGTGATGGAGCGCGTGGAATGCGGCAGGTCGTCGACGTAGATCAGCTCGAAGCCGAGTCGCTCGGCCATGATGCTGACCGTGCGGTGCGTCAGCGCGCCGGACACGTGGCCGGCGGCCTTCAGCTGCTTCTCAGCGAGTGCCTCGATCTCCGGCAGGTAGTTCGACTTCTCGCGCATGGTGAGGCGCAGCTCGGTGTTGGCTCGGCGCGCCTCCTCCGGCGTGGCGATGGCCTCGCGCTCGCGGCGGTGCAGTTCGCGGTGCAGGCCCAGCACGGCTTCGATGGTCTCGTCGCTCATGCTCTTCGACACCCGGATGGGCGCGATGCCCAGCTGGCGGAACACCGGGCTCGTCTGTGCGCGATCCAGCTCGATCTCCAGCGCCGCGCGGTGGTTCGGCGGCTCACCCGAGATGAGGTCGGCGACGTCGGTGCTGCACGCCAGGGCGATGGCCTGCAGCAGCGAGAGCTTGGGCTCGCGCTTGCCGTTCTCGATCAGGCTCAACTGCGAACCGGCGATCCCCACCAGGGCGCCGAGCTCGTCGAGCGTGAAGCCCTTCTTGGTGCGGTGATGCCGGATGCGATGTCCGAGGGTGCTGAGCTCGAGTCCACTTGTCGCCATTCCTTGAGCATACCCGAAAGAAACATGCTTCTTTCAAGCTGAAACGGCCGAAAGCGTGCGGAAAGTACACGGATGATGGATGTATCGCCCCCCTCTTCACAAAGGAGCACTCATGGCCATGGCTGAAACATACGCCCCTCGCACCTCCCCGGTCGCCCCCGTGCGCAGCTTCGGGGCCGTGCCGGCGTATGACACCCCGGCCATGGCCGAGCTGCGCGAGTGGGTCGACGGCATCGCCGCGCTCACCCAGCCCGACCGCGTCCACTGGATCGACGGCTCCCGTGCGGAGAACGACGCGATCCTGCGGGAACTGGTCGACGAGGGCAAGATCATCAAGCTCAACCCCGAGTGGCGCCCCGGCTCCTACCTGGCCCGCTCGCACCCCAGCGACGTCGCGCGTACCGAGGCCCGCACCTTCATCTCCTCCGAGAAGGAGATCGACGCCGGACCGACCAACAACTGGGCGGACCCGGTCGAGATGCGCGACACCATGAACCGCATCTTCGCCGGCTCGATGCGCGGCCGGACGATGTACGTCATCCCCTTCTCGATGGGCCCCATCGGCGGCAAGCTCTCGCACATCGGCGTCCAGGTCACCGACAGCGCCTACGCCGTGGCATCCATCAACATCATGACCCGCGTCGGCGACGCCGTCACCCGCCAGATCGCCGAGGGCGCCCCGTGGGTCAAGACCGTGCACTCGGTCGGAGCCCCGCTCGAGCCCGGTCAGGCCGACGTCGAGTGGCCCTGCAACGACGAGAAGTACATCGTGCACTTCCCCGACACGCTCGAGGTCTACTCGTACGGCTCCGGCTACGGCGGGAACGCCATCCTCGCCAAGAAGTGCTTCGCGCTGCGCATCGCGTCGGTGATCGCTCGCGACGAGGGCTGGCTCGCCGAGCACATGCTGCTCATCCGCGTGATCGACCCGAAGGGCAAGGCGTACCACGTGGCCGCCGCGTTCCCCTCGGCCTGCGGCAAGACCAACCTCGCCATGCTGCGCCCGACGATCCCCGGCTGGAAGGTCGAAACCCTCGGCGACGACATCGTCTGGATCCGTCCCGGCGAGGACGGCCGCATGTACGCGATGAACCCCGAGGCCGGCTTCTTCGGCGTCGCCCCCGGCACCGGCGAGTCGACCAACGTCACCGCCGTCGAGACCCTCTGGGGCAACACGATCTTCACGAACGTGGCGCTGCGCCCGGACGGCGACGTGTGGTGGGAGGGCCTGACCGATGAGGCGCCGTCCGAGCTGACCGACTGGCAGGGCAACCCGTGGACGCCGGAGTCCGGCCGCCCCGCGGCGCACCCGAACTCCCGCTTCACCGTCTCGGCCGCGCAGTGCCCGCAGATCTCCGCGGACTGGGAGGACCCCGAGGGCGTCGCCCTCGACGTGATCCTGTTCGGCGGTCGCCGCGCGACCAACGTGCCGCTCGTCGTCGAGGCCACCGACTGGACGCACGGCGTCTTCCTCGGATCGACGATCTCGTCCGAGCGCACCGCTGCCGCAGAGGGCACGGTCGGCGAGCTGCGTCGCGACCCGTTCGCGATGCTCCCGTTCTGCGGCTACAACATGGGCGACTACTTCAGCCACTGGCTCAAGGTCGGACGCCAGCTGCGCTTCGATCGTGCCCCGCGCATCTTCCAGGTGAACTGGTTCCGCCGCGGCGAGGACGGGCGCTTCCTGTGGCCGGGCTTCGGCGACAACTCGCGCGTGATCGACTGGATCATCCGTCGCATCTCGGGCGAGGTCGGAGCCGTCGACAGCCCGATCGGCCGCCTGCCGCGCCGTGAGGACCTCAACCTCGACGGGCTGACGATCTCGGATGCCGATCTCGACGAGCTGTTCGATGTGGACGTCGACGCGTGGATGGCCGAGGCCGATTCGACCGAGGAGTACTTCGGCATCTTCGGTGACCGGCTTCCCGCCGCTCTGCGCAGCGAGCTGGAGGCGCTGCGCTACCGCCTCAGCGCCGCGCGCTGAACGCACCCTGACCCGCGACGGCGGGATGCTGGAGACGACCCATGGCTGAGTGGTCTCCGGCATCCCGCCGTCGCGCTTCTCCGGCATCCCGCCGTCGCGCTTCTCCGGCATCCCGCCGTCGCGCTTCTCCGGCATCCCGCCGTCGCGCTTTTCCGGCATCCCGCCGTCGCGCTTCTCCGGCATCCCGCCGTCGCGCTTTTCCGGCATCCCGCCGTCGCGCTTCTCCGCCGTCGCTGCTCCAGGATTGAGGCTTTCGGAGAGCTGTGGGACGAGGTAGTTTCAGACCAGTGGTCTAACCGGTGGTCTGAAAGGTTGAGCATGCGCACATTGATCGTCGGCGCCGGGGTTGCCGGCCCGGCGCTGGCGTACTGGCTGCGTCGCGCCGGTCACGAGGTCACGCTTGTCGAACGCGCGCCCCGGTTGCGCACGGGCGGCTATCTGATCGACTTCTGGGGCGCCGGGTTCGAAGTGGCCGACAGAATGGGCATCGCCCCGCGCCTGATCGAGGAGGGATACGTGCTCTCCGGTGCGCATGACGTGGACGATCGCGGACGGGTTCGCGCGAGGGTGAACCAGGCGCGTCTGGCGGAATCGGTGGGTGGCCGTTACGTCAGCATCGTGCGTTCAGATCTCGCGCGGGCGCTCTGCGACTGCGTGGATGCAGGTGTCGAGTTCATTCTGGGCGACACGGTCGCAACCCTGACCGATCAGGGTGACCACGTCGACGTCGAGTTCGAACGCTCCGAATCGCGGCGGTTCGACCTCGTGTTCGGCGCGGACGGACTGCATTCGCGCGTGCGCGAGCTCGCTTTCGGCCCGCAGGACCGGTTCGAGCAGGAACTCGGCATCGCTGTCGCGGCGTTCGACGTCGATGGCTACCGCCCCAGGGACGAGAACACTGTGGTCATGCACGCGGCGGTCGGCTCGCAGAGCGCGCGGGTCGCGCTGCGCGATGATGTCACGCTGTTCCTGCTCACGTTCCGGCACGACGGCGCCCTGCCGGACGATCCCGAGGCGCAACGAGAGCTGGTGCGAACGGCGATGGCGGATGCCGGCGGCGAGACGCCGAAGATTCTGGAACACCTGCCGCGGGCACGAACCCTGTACCTCGATCGTGCCAGCCAGATCAGGATGCCGCAGTGGAGCCGGGGCCGCATCGCCCTGCTCGGCGATGCGGCGGCCTGTCCCTCGCTGCTCGCCGGACAGGGAGCAGCGCTGGCAGTGGCCGAGGCCTACGTGCTGGCGGTGGAGCTGGTGCGCAGCGGTGGAGATCATCGGGTCGCGTTCAGGGAGTACGAGCGACGGATGATGCCGATGGTCCTGGCGAAGCAGGACGGGGCCCGCGGGCTTGCGACAGCCTTCGCGCCGCTCACCCGCGGCAAGCTCCGGCTTCGGAATGCTCTGTTCCGGATGATGGGAATCCGGTTCGTGGCGAATCTCGTGATGGGGCGCAGCCTGCGCGACCCGATCGAGGTGCCGGACTGGCCGGGGGTGTGAGGTGCCACGCGTCCGTTTCGAACGCCTCGATTCCGCGCAGCAGGCCGTCATCCTGGATGCCGCTCTGCGTGAGTTCTCCACCGACGGCTATGCCGACGCATCGCTGAACCGCATCATCGCCGCGGCGGGACTGTCGAAGGGGGCGATGTACTACTACTTCGAGGACAAGGCCGACCTGTACCTGTACGTGGTCAGCACTCAGATGGCGCGCCTGGCGGGGTCTCCTGCGGATCTCGAGTTCCTGCGCGCCCGGAGCGCGGACGACTTCTGGTCGATGCTGGAGTCCGACAGCATCCGGGTGCTGACCCGGCTCTCGGAGCTGCCCGACGTCGCGGCCGTCCTGCGGGATGCGATCGCGGGCACAGGGGCTGCCGTGATGCGGCGCGGGGGAGGCGAGGTCGAAGCGGTGACGCAGTCCTGGATCGAGCGCGCCATCGGGTACGGGCAGCAGCGGGGCGCCGTACGCGCCGATGTGCCGATCGGGCTGCTCGGCGCCGTGGCCGGCGCGATGATGAACGCGATGGACGCCTGGTATCTCTCCCGCCGTGATGTCGCGCATCCGGACCGTCGCGTCGTGCACGACTTCATCGGGATGCTGCGGCGAGCTCTGCAACCCTGACTGCTGCGTCGCCCGGCTCAGACCAGCAGCTGATGCCTGGCGAGGTCGCGGTACAGCGGCGTGGACTCGATGAGCTCGTCATGCGTGCCCTGGCCGACCACGAGGCCGTCCTGCAGCACCACGATCAGGTCGCTGTCCACCACGGTCGACAGGCGGTGCGCGATCACGACGAGCGTGCGGTCGGCCGCGGCCGCGTCGATGGCCTCGCGCATGCGCTGCTCGTTCACGCCGTCCAGCGACGACGTCGACTCGTCCAGCAGAAGGATCGGAGCCTCCGTCAGCAGCGCGCGGGCGATCGCGAGACGCTGGCGCTCACCTCCCGAGAGCATCACGCCGTCCTCGCCGACAGGGGCGTCCAGGCCCAGCGGGCTCCGCTCGAGCACGTCGCCGAGGTTCACCGAGCGCAGCACGCGCTCGCAGTCGGCATCCGTGGCATCCGGCGCTGCCAGACGCAGGTTCTCGGCCAGCGTGCCGGCGAGCGTCGGGGCATCCTGCTCCACATACCCGAAGTGGGCGCGCAGCTGCTGCCGTGGGTAGCTGCGCACGTCGTGGCCCGCGAGCCGGATCGAGCCGCCGGTCGGGTCGTAGAAGCGCTCGATGAGCGCGAGGGTGGTGCTCTTGCCCGCACCGGAAGGTCCGACCAGGGCCACTCGCGCTCCGCGCGGCACGGCGAACGAGATGCCCTTCAGTACGTCGCGGCTGATCTCAGGATCCGCCTCGCCTGCCCGCCGCAGGTGCGCGTCGGCGAGCAGGTTCCGCGCCTCCTTCGCGGCCGCCTCCCGCGCGGCGATGACGTCGTCGGGGTAGCGGAAGCGCACGTCGCGGAATTCGATGGCAGGGGCACCCGCGACCGCGGCCGCAGTGATGGCGGCATCCGATTCGTCGTCCTGCGTCTCGGTGGGCAGATCGAGGATCTCCTGGATGCGGCCCAGCGCGCCCAGCGCCTGGTTCACCGAGGTGATGGCGCCGAACGCCTGACCGAGGGGCATGACCAGCATGAACAGGAACATGATGAACGTGACCAGCGAGGCGATGCTGAGGGCGCCGGACGCCACGCGGAACCCTCCCACGCCCAGCACCACCAGCAGCGAGAGCTGCAGGGCGATGCCGGCGACAGGCACGACCATCGAGGAGATCTTCGCGATGCGCACGCCCAGGCCGTACGCCTCGCCGGCGATGCCGTCGACGGCGGCCGTCTCCCGTTCGGTCGCGCCGGAGGCGCGCACGGTGCGGATGCTGGAGATGCCGCGCTCGATGCCGGACGCGAGCTCGCCGACCTTGTGCTGCTGCGCGGCGGATGCCGTGCGGATCCGGCCGCTGAGCAGCACGACGACCACGACCGATGCGCCGATCACGAGCACGATCAGCAGCAGGAGCAGCGGGTCGATGAGCAGCATGGCGATGAGGGCGCCGATGAAGAGGATGGCGCCGCCGACCGCATCCGCCAGCCCCTGCGTGAGGACCGCGTACAGCAGCGTCGTGTCGGTGCCCACACGGGAGACGAGGTCGCCGGTGCGGCGCGCGTCGAACTCGCTGATCGGCAGGTGCAGGATGCGCGCGATCAGCTTGCGACGGCTGGAGTAGACCACGGCCGTGCCGGTGCGCTGCAGCAGGTAGTGCTGGTAGCCGGAGATGACCGACGCCACGATCACCAGTCCGATGAGCAGCCAGACCAGGGCGCCCAGCATCTCGCCCTTCTGCACGCGGTCGATGACCTGGCCGACGAGCAGCGGTTGCGCGAGGGATGCCGCCGCGCCGACGATGCTGAGCAGCGCGACGGCCACCAGCACCCTCTTGTGCTCGAAGAGGAAGGGGAGGAGCTGGCGGAACGTGGCGCGCGGGCCGTCCTGCTGCGCGCCGCGCCCGCGTCGGCGTGCTGTCGCCGTGCGAGACATGGGGAACCTCGTTCTGGGGAGCGGTGCGACGGTATCGGGCCGCGGCATCCGATCTATTGTCTGCCGAACTTCTTATGCGCCGCCTGTTTGGTGACGCCGAGGGCGCTCGCGATCGCCTGCCAGGAGTATCCGGCCAGGCGGGCGCGGCGCACCTGCGCCTCCTCCGCTCGGGCCAGCTCGCGGCGGATGCCGGTGAGCCGATGCAGCTCGGCGATCGGCTCTCCCTCAGGATCGACGGCGAGGGCGGTGTGCGGGGTCATGGAGTCAATCTAGGTTGACTCGTGTCGTTTGTCAATAGAAGTTGACGACTGATTCCTGTGTCCGCCACGGGGAGTCCTGCGGATCCGGCTATTCGGACAGCCCGTTCTCGGCGAGCCAGGCGGTGGCGACCGTCTTCGGCACGCGCAGCAGCCAGGCATCCGTGAGCATCTCGCGCAGCAGCTGCTCGTCGATGGCGTCCAGCCGGGTGAGCACCGCGGGGAAGCCGTCGAAGTGCGGGATGGTGAAGAACACCTCCGGGTAGGTCTCGATGGCCGCGGCCTTCGCCTGCTCGCCGTCGACCCGGATGCCGACGACCACGCCCTCCGGCCATTCCCGTCCGAGCTCCGTCAGCTGCTCGAGGTCATGTCTGCGCGGCGGCCGCTCCCACACCAGCATCCCGGCGCTCGTGCGCCACGCGAGCCCGCCGTTGTGGCCGCCGCTGCGCTCCACCACGCGCGGGAGACTCATCGCGATCCGACGCACATCCTCGATCGTCGCCATGCCGCCAGGCTACGCGGACCCGCGCCCGGCATCCAGGGCGGGGTGATCTCGACCGAGGGGTGAGTCAGCCCAGCCGCACGCGCCCGCGCAGCTCCTGCACGGTGGAGACGCCGGTCAGCTGCATCGTGCGGACGGCCTCCGCGCGCATCAGCTGCAGCATCCGATCGACCCCGCGCTCGCCGCCGGCCATCAGCCCGTACAGGTAGGCGCGGCCCACCATGCAGGCGTCGGCGCCCAGGCCGACGGCTGCCAGCACGTCGGCGCCGGACAGGATGCCGGTGTCGAGGAAGATCTCGGCGCGGTCACCGACTGCGGCGGCGACCTCGGGCAGCAGCCGAAGGGGAGTGGGCGCGCGGTCGAGCTGACGGCCGCCGTGGTTCGAGACGACGAGTGCATCGGCGCCGGCGTCCACGACTCGCTGTGCGTCGGCGACGGACTGGATGCCCTTGACCACGAGCTTTCCGGACCACTCCTCGCGCAGCCACGCGAGGTCCTCGATCTTCAGTGAGGGGTCGAACATCTTCGCGACCAGCTCGGCCACGGTGCCATCGAACGAGCGCAGGCTGGCGAACTCGATCGGATCGGTGGTGAGCACGTTGAACCACCAGGCCGGATGCCAGGCCATGTCCCACATGGTCTTGAGATTCAGCGTCGGCGGTATCGTCAGGCCGTTGCGTGCGTCGCGCAGACGGTTCCCCGCCACGGGGGTGTCGACCGTGAGCACGAGCGTCTCGTACCCGGTGCGACGGGCCTCCTCGATCAGACGGCGGGTGCCGTCGCGGTCCTTCCACAGGTACAGCTGGAACCAGTTGTCGCCGCTCGGTACGGCATCCGTCAGCTCGGCGGGCGACGTCGTGCCCATCGTCGACAGCGTGTACGGAACCCCCGCGCGCGCCGCCGCCCTGGCCACCGCGATCTCGCCCTCGTGCTGCATCATGCGGGTGAAGCCGGTGGGTGCCAGGATCAGCGGAAAGGTCGCCGGTCGTCCGAGGATCGTGGTCGACGTGTCCACGGACGCGACGTCGTGCAGAACCCGCGGTTCGAACTCCACGCTCGCGAACGCCCGGCGGGCGCGGGCGATGCTCAGTTCGTCCTCTGCGGCACCGTGCACGTAATCGAACACCGACCGCGGCGTGGTGCGCCGCGCGATGCGGGCGAGGTCCTTCACAGTCATCGCCTGCGCGAGCCGACGATCCACGCGATCCCACACCGGTCGCCGGAATCCGAGCAGGGGAGCCACGGCACCCCAGGTCGGGATGCGACGGCGGATCCGGCGCGGCGGCAGCGTCATTCCTTCGCCCGCCCGGTACCGAGGTACGCCTGGATGATGTCGTCGTCGGCGAGCAGCGTCTCCGACGCACCCGAGCGGACGATCTCGCCGTTCTGCAGGATGTGCCCCTCCTGGGCGGCCTGGAGCGCACGACGCGCGTTCTGCTCCACGAGCAGCACGGTCGTCCCTCCTGCAAGCACCTCGTCGATCACACCGAACACCTCGTTGACGATCTTGGGTGCCAGACCCATGGACGGCTCGTCCATCAGGATCAGCTTCGGTCGCGCGAGCATGGCGCGTGCGATGGCCAGCATCTGCTGCTCGCCACCGGAGAGAGAGCCCGCGGCCAGCTTGCGCCGCTCGCCCAGCACGGGGAAGCGCTGGTACATCTCGTCGATTCCGGCCGCGGCGCCCGCGCCATAGGAGCGCGCGCCCATCTGCAGGTTCTCGGCGATCGTCATGGTCGCCAGGATCTGCCGGCCCTCGGGGACCTGCACCAGCCCGCGCGGCACTAGCCGGTGCGACTTGGTCTTCGTGATGTCCTCGCCGTCGAACAGGATCCGCCCGCCTGACGGGCGCACGATGCCGGAGATCGCGTTGATGATCGAGGATTTGCCCGCGCCGTTCGCGCCGACCAGCGTCACCAGGGTGCCGACCGCGACATCGAAGGAGATGCCGCGCACGGCGTGCACTCGTCCGTATGAGACCGACAGGTCCTTCACACTCAGCAGCGGCTCAGTCATTGCTGTTCTCCTCCGCGGGCTGCGCGGGGGCGGAAGTTGTGTCGTCCGCATCCGGTTCGTCCGCCGCACCCAGGTACGCCTCGATCACGCGCTCGTCCGCGGCGATCTGGTCCGGAGTGCCGTCGGCGAGCACCTCGCCGAAGTTCAGCACCACGATGTGATCGCAGGTGTCCAGCACCATGCCGACGTTGTGCTCGATGAAGATGATCGTCAGCCCGTCGGCGGACAGGTCCTTGATCAACGCGCTGAGGCCGTCGGCCTCGACGTGGTTCATGCCGGCGGCCGGCTCGTCCAGGATCAGCAGCGACGGGTCGGCGGCCAGCGCGCGGGCGATCTCCAGGCGGCGCTGATCTCCGTAGGAGAGGCCCTTGGCGAGCGTGTTCGCCTTGTCGAGCAGGCCCACCCTGTCGAGGCAGCGTGCGGCGTGCGCGAGCGCGACGCGCTCGTCGCGACGGGCCGAGGGCAACCAGATCAGCCGGCGCAGGAATGTGGGCTTGGCGACGACGTGCGCGCCGATCAGCACGTTCTCCAGCGCGGTCAGGCGGTTGAACAGCTTGGAGTGCTGGAAGGTGCGGGTGACGCCCGCAGCCGCGATCCTGTGCACGGGGGTGCGCCCGATCGGAACGCCGAGGACCGTCGCGGTACCCGACGACGGCGGGATCAGACCCGAGACCATGTTCACCAGGGTGGTCTTGCCTGCGCCGTTCGGTCCGATCAGGCCGACCACCTCTCCGCTGCGGACCGTGAGGTCGACGCCGCGCACGGCGTGCACTCCGCCGTACTCCTTGGCGAGCTGCTTCAGTTCGACGACGACCTCGCCCGCGGCGGGGTGCGTGCGCAGCGACAGCTGGGTGGCATCCGTCTGCAGAGCCGCCACGTCGACCTTCTGCCGGCGGCGCGGGATCAGGCTCGCGATGCCGCCGGGAAGGAACAGGATCACCAACAGCAGGGCCAGGCCGGAGATGAACGGGCGGATCCAGCTCGCCTCGACGCCCGTGACGCGCAGCACCTCGGGCAGCATGGTCTGGAATCCGCTGCCGAGGATGGGGCCGATGAAGTTCGCAGTGCCACCGACGACTGCGGTGACCAGGCCATCGATCGCGGTGCTGAATCCGAAGTCCTCCGGTGCCATGAGCCGCACGTAGTACGCCCACATCACGCCGTACAGGCCTGCGAGCACGCCTGCGGCGACGAACGCGGACAGGCGATGCCCGCCGACGTTGATGCCGATCGAGCGTGCGGCGAGCTCGTCCTCGCGGATCGCCTCGAGGGCCCGGCCGTACCGCGAGCGGCTCTGCCGGGCGAACCAGTAGGTGACGATCGCCAGCACGACCCAGGCGACGGCCGGGGTGAGCGTCTTGGGCACCGACATGCCCTGGGCGCCGCCGGTCCAGTCGGAGTTCAGCAGGAAGATGCGGATGGCCTCTGCGAACCCGAGGGTCGCGATCGCGAGGTACACGCCGCGCAGCCTCATGGTGGGCAGGCCCAGGATCACGGCCGTGATCGCACCGACCACCATTCCGATCACCATCGCGAACAGCAGGGTCGGGATAGGCCCCCACTGCAGGGGAGGGGGAGTGAGTGCGGCGGCCGTGAAGCCGGCGATGCCGGCGAATCCGGCCTGCGCCAGGCTCAGCTGACCGGCGACGAGCACCGCGTAGAACGAGAACGCGAAGACGCCGTTGAGCGCGATGAAGACGAGGGTCGACTCGGTGAAAAGCATCAGACCTCACGCACCTTGCGCTTGCCGAACAGGCCCTCGGGCCGGACCAGCAGGATCACGAACAGCAGTGCGAAGGCGATCAGATCGCGCCAGCTGGATCCGATGTACTGGATGGCGAAGACTTCGGCGATGCCGAGGACGAGGCCACCCACCAGCGAACCGGACAACGACCCCATACCGCCGACGATGATCACGGCGAGTCCCTTCAGCTCGATCGCGCTGCCCATGCCCAGCTGCGCGCTGTTCACGTTCAGGGCGAACAGCACGCCTGCGACCGCGCCGAGCGCCGTCGAGATGGCGAACGTCAGCGCGGTGACCCGGTCGACGTCCACGCCCAGGACGCGCGCCGCGGTCGGGTTCTCCGCCACGGCGCGCATCGAGCGGCCCAGGGACGACCGCTGCACGAGCAGGCTCAGAGCGATCATCAGGCCCAGGGACACCACCAGGATGATGATCTGCAGCCAGCTCGCCGTGAGATCGCCCATGTGCAGCGCGTCCTCGGGGATGGTGCCCACCGGGAACCGTCGCGTGTTGGGGCCGAAGGCCGCCTGCAGCAGGGCGACGATCATCCCGGCCATCGCGATCGACGAGATCAGACCCGCGAAGTGCGCGTCCGGCCGGTCCTTGAGAGGACGGAACGCGACGCGCTCGATGAGCAGGCCCATGACCGCGCCGAACGCGAACACGAGGATCAGCACCAGCCAGATCGGCAGATCGAAGGCATCCGTCAGCCAGATGCCCACGAACGCCGAGGCGGCGAACACGGACGGATGGGCCAGATTCAGTCGATCCAGGATGCCGAACACCAGGGTGAAGCCGATGGCGAACAGTGAGTAGATCGAACCGAGGAAAAGGCCGTTCAGCAGCTGCTGAAGCATAGGGTCTCCCGGCGGGTCAGGGGACGGTCAGGAGCGGATCAGTCCAAGACGGCGAACTTGCCGTCCTTGACGATCTGCACGACGGCGTTGTGCTCGGCGTCGCGATCCTTGTTGATCGTGAGCGAGCCCAGCGGCGTCTTCAGATCCTTGACCTCGTTCAGGCCCTTCTGGATGTCGGCGCGCTCGCCCGAGCAGTTGGCGCGGACAGCGTGATCCAGGACCAGCAGGCCCGTGTACGCCTGAGCGGCGAACTGGTCGGGGCCCGAACCGTACTCGTCCTCGTACGCCTTCATGAACGCGGTGTTCTCCGGGCTCTCCGACGCGGAGTTCCAGGCGGCGCCCACGACGACACCCTCGGCTGCAGGGCCGGCATCCTTCATCAGCTGCGGGTTGTTGAAGCCGTTGCCGCCGATGATGGGAACGGTGATGCCCAGTTCGCGCGCCTGCGTCACCAGCGGGATCGCGGCCTCGATGAGTGCCGAGACGACGATCGCGTCGGGCTTCTTCTCCTTGGCCGCGGTCAGCAGGCTTCGGAAGTCGGTGTCGCTCTTGGAGAACTTCAGGGTGTCGACGGCGTCGATGCCCTCCTTCTTGAGCGAATCCGCCATGACCTTGTAACCCGACTCGGTGAAGGCGTCGTCGTTGCTGTACATCACGACGACCTTCTTCAGATCGAACTTGTCGGCCGCGGCCTTGATCGTCTGCGGGATCACCTGGCCCTCGGTGAGCGAGTCGCGGAAGATGTAGTCGCCCTGGGCGGTGATGCCCGCGGCGGTGTTGGAGATCGCGAGCACCGGCATGCCGGCGTCCTGGGCGATCGGCTGAGCCTGGAATGCGGTGTTCGACAGGGTGGGGCCGATCACGGCGCTGGTGCTGTCGGCCACGAACTTCTCGAAGACGCCGATGGCCTGCTTCGGGTCGGTGCCGTCGTCCTCGATCTTGAGGTCGTACTTCACGCCCTTCTTCGCGTTCAGATCCTTGAGCGCGAGCTTCAGGCCGTTCTGCTGCGATTCGCCGTAGCTCGCAGCCGCTCCGGTGAGGCTGAGTGCCGCGCCGAGGGGAACGGTGCCGTCGATGGTGCAGGAGTCGCCGGAGCCGCTGCCCTTGAGACCGCCGCCGGCGTCGCCTCCCGTGCCACCGCCGGTGGCGCTGCAGCCGGCGAGGAGAAGGACGGATGCCGAGAGCAGTGCGGCGTTGCGGATCATCTTGCGCATGTGAACCTCCCTGATGGTCGAGGCGCACTGTGTGGACGGCCCTGGTGCAGGGCCACCCGGGCGACATGGTCCGGGTCTTCCGCGTTCACGCCGCCGTCAGCCTCGACGATGGGCGGTGTGGTGCGCGGTTGAGTCGATCATACGCACACCGCACCGCTGGATCGGGCATGGTGACATGTCACACGTCAGTGCCAGAACAGCCCGAGGCCCGCGTTCAGCAGCGCGAGCACGCCGACGCTCCAGAACATCCCGGCGGGCACGGCCTCGCCGCGCTTCTGGCGGGCCATGCCGATGCCGATCAGCGCGCCGATCACGATCAGCACAACGAGCTTGACGGTGATCTTGATGTAGAAGCCCGCTCCCGGTTCGAAAAGGCCCATCGGCCAGGCGAGCAGCAGACCTGCGATGCCGGCGATCGCCAGGCCGACGTTCATCAGCTGCGTGAACTGCTTCTTGCCGCCGAACGCCTGAGTTGCCCAGGCGCCGAACAGGGTGGCGAAGCCGATGATGTGGAGGAAGACGACGATCTCACGGAGGGTTCCCATGCCGTCCAGGCTATCCAGGAACGGTCCGTCGCGGAATGCGATACGCGAACGGGCTCAGCGGAACCGATGCCGGTCCGCTGAGCCCGTCGAGAAGGGCATCAGCCCCGCAGGTCCGCGATCACGCGGGCGGTGCGCAACGCGGCATCCGCGGCCTCGGCGCCCTTGTCCTCCTGGGAGCCCGGCAGCCCCGCACGGTCGAGGCCCTGCTGTTCGTCGTCGAGCGTGAGCAGGCCGAAACCGACCGGCTTGCCGGCGTCGAGCGAGACGCGGGTGAGGCCATCGGTGGTGGCGGCCGAGACGTACTCGAAGTGGGGCGTTCCGCCGCGGATGATGACGCCGAGGGCGACGACAGCATCCGCTCCGCCGGCGAACGCGGCCTGCGCCGCGACGGCCAGCTCGAACGACCCGGGCACGCGCACCAGGGTGTGCTCGGCTCCCGCGGCGTCCAGCGTGCGCTGCGCGCCGGCGATGAGGCCGTTGGAGATGACCTCGTGCCAGGTGCCGGCGATCACGACGACCCGCAGGCCCGTGCCGTCGACCGGGGTGAGAGGGGTGGGTGCTCCGGCGCCGCTCATGCGTCGTCCTTTCCGTGGGCGAGGGCCTCAGCCAGCTCGGACTCGCCGATGATGTGGCCCATGCGATCGCGCTTGGTCTCGAGGTACTGGTGGTTGTTGGGGCCGACGCCGACGATCAGCGGCACCTGCTCGACGACGTCCAGGCCCAGCTCGCGCAGCTGCTTCACCTTGTCGGTGTTGTTGGTCAGCAGCCGCACCTTGGAGACGCCGAGATCCGAGAGGATGCCGGCGGCGGCCGCGTAGTCGCGGGCGTCGGCGGGCAGGCCGAGCGCGAGGTTGGCGTCGACGGTGTCGAGGCCCTCCTCCTGCAGGCTGTAAGCGCGCAGCTTGTTGATCAGGCCGATGCCGCGTCCCTCGTGGCCGCGCATGTAGATGACCACGCCGCCCTCGGCGTCGATGCGATCCAGTGCCGCCTGCAGCTGCGGGCCGCACTCGCACTTCTGCGAGCCGAAGGCCTCGCCGGTCAGGCACTCGGAGTGCACCCGCACCAGGGCGGTCTCGCCGGGCGTGCCCGAGACGACCGCGATGTGGTCGGTGCCGGTGACACGGTCCTTGTAGGCGAGGAACCGGAAGGTCCCGTGCTCGGTCGGCACGGTCGCGTCGGCGCGCAGGCTGACGCGACGGGCGGTCTTCTTGGCCCGGCAGTCGGCCTCGTCGCGCGGGTCGACCTCGTTCAGGTGCCGGATGAGCTGCTCGATGGTGATCACCGGGATGTCCTCGCGGGCGCCCAGCTCCTGCAGCGCAGGCAGTCGCATCATGCTGCCGTCCTCGGCGACGACCTCGGCGATCGCGCCGACCGGGTGCAGGCCCGCCAGGCGCATCAGCTCCACGGCCGCCTCGGTGTGACCGCCGCGCTCGCGCACGCCGCCGTCGACGGCGCGCAGCGGCAGGATGTGCCCCGGGCGGATGATGCTCGTCGCGGTGGAGGACGGGTCGGCGAGCACGTTCAGGGTGTGCGCGCGGTCGTGCGCGCTGATGCCCGTGGTCACGCCCTCGGCAGCATCCACGCTGACCGTGTAGGCGGTTGAGCGGGCATCCTCGTTGCTCTCCACCATGGGCGGCAGGTTGAGGCTGTCGGCGAGGTCGGCGGGCATCGGCGCACAGATCAGACCCGACGTCCAGCGCACCATGAAAGCCATCACCTCGGGGCTCGCAAGCTCCGCGGAGATGATGATGTCGCCCTCGTTCTCGCGGTTCTCATCGTCGGCGACGATCACGGGACGGCCGGCGCGCAGCGCGTCGAGGGCGGCGTCGATGGTGGAAAGGCTCATCGGGAGCCTCCTTCCGGGAGAGTGCGGAACGCGAGCAGGCGCTCGACGTGACGGGCGAGGATGTCGGTCTCGAGGTTGACGACGTCGCCGGGAGCGAGTGCCCCGAGGATCGTCGCCTCGAGGGTCTCGGGGATGAGGGAGACCTCGAACCACGCGGACGGCTCGTCGACGTCGCTGACGGCGCTCACCGTGAGCGAGGTGCCCGCGACGCTGATCGAGCCCTTGTCGACGACGAGCGGGGCGAGGTCGGCGGGCAGCGAGATGCGCAGCACGCGCCACTGGTCGCCGGGGCGCACCTCCAGCACGGCGCCGGTGCCGTCGACGTGCCCCTGCACGATGTGGCCGCCCAGGCGCGCACCGACCGGCATGGCCTTCTCGATGTTCACGCGGGAGCCGACGTTGAGCGCACCGAGGGCGGAGACGTCGAGGGTCTGCTTCATGACATCGGCGTCGAAGGTGTCGGCTGTGGAGCCGACCACGGTCAGGCACACGCCGCTCACGGCGATCGATTCGCCGTGCACTGCATCGGATGCCGCCTTCGGGGCACGCACGGTCAGACGCCAGCCGTCTCCCGACGGCGCGATCCCGGCGATCTCGCCGATCTCCTCGATGATTCCGGTGAACATCAGCTTCTCTCCTTCAGAACGGAAGGGCGGGCGACCGCGAGCAGGTCGTCGCCGAGTGGCAGCCATTCGTCGACCGTGAGGCGACGGGCATCCGCGATCGTGTCGACGCCGATGTCGGTGAGCGCGAGGCGCCCGCCGCCGAGCAGCACCGGGGCGAGGTACGCCAGCACGGTGTCCGCGAGTCCTGCGGCGATGAACGCGCTGGCCAGCGTCGGTCCGCCCTCCACGAACACGCGCTGCACGCCGCGCTCCCGCAGGTCGTCGAGCACCGCGTCGAGGTCGCGGGTGTCGTAGAGCAGCGGCTCCTGCGGGTGGCGGCGCACCGCGGCAGCCGCCGGGGTCGGCCGGGCGCCGATCACGACGGGGATCGGCTGGTGCTCGTAGAGCTCGTCGCCGTCGCGGGCGGTGAGCGACGGGTCGTCGGCGAGCACCGTTCCGGTGCCGACGACGATCGCGTCGGACGCCGCGCGGCGCCGGTGCACATCGGCACGGGCGGCGGGTCCGGTGATCCACTGGCTGGTGCCGTCGGATGCCGCAGCACGGCCGTCCAGGCTCTGCGCCCACTTCACGGTCACGTGCGGGCGGCCCAGCCGCTGCACGGTGAGCCAGTCGGCGATGAGCGCGCGCGCCGCGTCCTGCTGCTCGCCGGATTCGACATCGAGGCCGGCCGCGCGCATGCGCTCGGCTCCGCCGCCGGATGCGCGGCCCGGGTCGTCGAGCGCATAGGTCACCCGCGAGACGCCGGCGTCGATGAGCGCCTGGGAGCACGGTCCGGTGCGACCGGTGTGGTTGCAGGGCTCGAGAGTGACGACGGCGGTGGCCCCGCGGGCCTGACCGCGGGAGAGCTTCGAGAGCGCGTCGACCTCGGCGTGCGGGGTGCCGGAACCGCGGTGCCAGCCCTCGGCGATCACCTCTCCGGCGGCGGAGAGGATCACGGCGCCGACCTGCGGGTTCAGCCCGCGCGGGCCGTTCAGCGCCAGCGCCAGGGCGCGCGTCATCGCCTCGCGTTCCGCCTCGCTGGATGCCATCGGTCGTCTCTCTCTGGATTCCCGGGGTCCGGCGGCACGCTCGACGCGTCGCCCGTGCTGCCTCTCCTCCGGACTAGCGAGCTGCTGCTCGCATCACCGTCGGTTCCGGAGTTCCACCGGATCGGCGCCTGTGACCAGGCGTTCGCGGACTGTCACCGCCGGTTCGGATTCACACCGACCCCGGAGCACGTTGATGCTCTGAGTCTAGTCAACGCGGCATCCGATGATTCATTCCCGGTAATACAACTCACTTCAGCAGGCGGTCGTGTTCTGCTCGGTGACGATGCGAGGAGGAAAAAGCCGGTGTGAACGCTGCGTGGCCGACATTTTGCTCCTCGCGTACCGATCGGGGCGTGGAGGCTCCCGGTTTCAGGGACGGAGAAGGGCACGCACCCGACCGTGCCGGTGCGCGTCCTGAACGCCATGGCGATCTACTTCAGCAGGCGGGAGAGCCGACGGTCGGCGAGGGGCTTGCCGCCGGTCTGGCAGGTGGGGCAGTACTCCAGGCTGCGGTCGGCGAAGAAAACGCTGCGCACGGTGTCGCCGCAGACCGGGCAGGCCTCGCCACGGCGCGCGTGCACCCGGAAGCCGGCGCGCTTGGCATCCTTCAGCTCCGCCGGGGGCTTGCCCGAGGCCACCCGGACCGCCTCGCGCAGCGTGTCCTGCATGGCCGTGTAGAGGCGGTCGATCGCGTCGTCGTCGAGGTTGCCCGCCGGGGCGTACGGCGACATCTTCGCGACATGCAGGATCTCGTCGCTGTAGGCGTTCCCGATGCCCGCGATCACGCCCTGATCGCGCAGCAGGCCCTTGATCTGCATCCGCCTTCCCTCGAGCAGCGATGCGAAGACGTCGCGCGTGAACGACGGATCCAGAGGATCGGGGCCGAGCCGGGCGATGCCGGGCACCTCCTGTGGGTCGCGCACGACGTACACCGCGAGCGACTTCTTCGTGCCGGCCTCGGTGAGGTCGAACCCGCTGCCGTCGTCCAGCGCGATCCGCAGCGCGATCGGGCTGCGCCCGGGCTTGATCAGCGTCGTCGGCAGTGCGTCGTACCAGCGCAGCCAGCCCGCCTTCGCCAGGTGGAAGACGAGGTGAAGGTCATCGCCGCAGGCGATGTCGACGAATTTGCCGTACCTCGCGGTGGCCGTGATGGTCGCTCCATGCAGCGCGGTGTTCGGGGGATCGTAGGTCTTCAGCGCCGCGATCTCTCCCACGCTCGTGCGCGTGATCGCGTGTCCCACCGCGCGCTCGCCGAGGAAGTCGACGAGCCCCTGCACCTCCGGCATCTCGGGCATGCAGACATCCTGTCATCCGCATCCGACAACGGCCAGCACCTCAGAGCACCGGCCACTCCACGGGAGTGCGGTCGTCGGATGCCAGGAGTCCGGCGATCCAGGCGTCGTCGCGGCCGCGGGGGCTGGAGTGCCCCTGGCGGAGCAAGCCCTCATACCGGAAGCCGAGAGCTCTGGCCGTGCGTGCCGACGGGATGTTGCCGACCACAGCGCGCCACTCCACTCGGGCAAGCCCCAGCTCTCCGAACCCGAAGTCCACGACGGCACGCGCGGCCTCGGTCATGACACCCTGACCGCGCTGCTCCGCGACACCCCAGAATCCGATCTCGGCCTCACCGCCGTCCGCGCGCTGCGTGATCTTGTGCAGCCCGATCATTCCGGCGAACGCACCGTCCCGGCGGATCGCCCAGACCGTCTCCACTCCGTCCGCCCACCACGAGGCCACGAGCGCGACGAAGTCCTCCGCGTCCTGTCTCGAGTACGGGCTCGGCACCGTCGTCCAGCGCGGCACCTCGGGATCCTGACAGGCCGCGGTGATCGCGTCGACGTCCGCCTCGGTCGGGATGCTGAGGACGAGGCGTTCGGTGCGCAATGTGACGGGTTCCATCCGCCCAGCGTACGGCCCGGTCGGTACGCTGGTGGCACGGCCGTTCCGCCGTCAGACCGGGGAGGACGGCCGTGCCGATGCAGCGCTCATCGCCCAAGGGCGTGCTGGTGTCCCTGCTGGCATCCGTGCTCTTCGCGAGCATCTTCTACCTGACAGTGCAACTGAGCTCGTCCGCGGAGGTCGTCTGGGCCTGGCGGGTGTTCGTGACGCTGGCGCTCTATCTCCTGGCGCTGTGGCACCCCGGGGCGCGGGAGGCGCTGCGGGTGCTGTTCCGCAGGCTGCGCGCCCGGTGGTGGATGTCGCTGCTCGCCCTGCTGCTCGCCTCGATCGTGGGATTCCAGCTGTGGCTGTTCATGTGGGCGCCCATGCACGGGCACGGACTGGACGCCTCGCTCGGCTACCTGCTGCTGCCGATCACGCTCGTGCTCGGCGGGCGCTTCATCCTGCACGCACCGGTGAGCCGGGTGCAGTGGTGCGTGGTCGCGCTCGCCCTGCTGGCCGTGGCGGTGAAGTTCGCGGCGACGCCGCAGCTGTCGTGGGTGACCATCGTCATCTGCATCCCGTACGCCGTGTACTTCGTGCTGCGGCAGCGCTTCGGGCTCGACGGACCGCTCGTGTTCGGCATGGAGCTGGCCGTCATGTCGCCGGTCGCCGCAGTCGTGTTCCTCACGGCGACGCCGGGTCCGCTGCCGATCGCAGAGCTCGGCGGCCTGGCCCTGGTGGGCCTGCTCGGCGGGATCGGGATGGTCCTGTACCTGGGCGCGTCGACCATGCTCACCATGCCGGTGTTCGGCCTGCTCACCTACGTCGAGCCGGTGCTGCTGGTCGGCGTCGCGTTCGTGCTCGGCGAGCGGATGCAGGGAGCGGATGCCGTCGTCTACCTGATCCTTGCCGTGGCGCTCGCGCTGCTGGGCGTCGAGGGCTTCCGGGCGGCGCGGCGGCGTACGACAGATCCCGATGTCGGCGCGGCCGAATAGTATGTTCCGGTGACTGTTCCGGGGATTCTGCGCGCCTTGGAAGAGGCGAACCTCTATCGTGACGCCCTCACCTGGGCGCAGACCGACGGCGAGATCTCGGTGGTCGACGGGCTCGACGCCCCGGTCATCGCGGGCCTGCTGCGCAAGCGCGCGCAGGCGGGGCATCCGGCATCCGCCCTCGTCGTGACGCCGACCGGCCGCCGCGCCGAGTCGGTCGCCGCAGCTCTCGGCACCTATCTCGCGGATGCCGAGATCCTGACCTTCCCCGCCTGGGAGACCCTGCCGCACGAGCGCCTGAGCCCCAGCCCCGACACCGTGGGGCGCCGGCTGGAGACGCTGCGCCGGATCCGCACCTGGAGCGGCGAGAAGCCACTGGTCGTCGTCGCCTCCGTGCGCGCCGCGCTGCAGCCCGTCGCCTCGAACCTCGGTGACGCGGCTCCGCTCGAGCTCCGCGTCGGAGGGCGCGGCATCGAGCTCGAGGACGCCGTGGAGCAGCTCGTCGAGCGCGCGTACTCCCGCGTGGACATGGTCTCGCGTCGTGGTGAGTTCGCCGTGCGCGGCGGCATCCTCGACGTCTTCCCGCCCACGGCCGATCACCCGGCCCGCGTGGAGTTCTTCGGTGACGAGGTCGATCAGATCCGTGCCTTCTCGGTCGCCGACCAGCGCTCCCTCCCGGGCGATGTGGCATCCGTCGAACTGCCCGCCAGCCGCGAGCTGCTGCTGACCGCCGACGTGCGCGAGCGCGCCGCCGCACTGGTCGGCCGGTTCCCGGCGATCTCGGGGATGCTCGAGAAGATGGCCGAGGGCATCCCGGTCGAGGGCATGGAGTCGCTGCTTCCCGCGGTCGCGGGGCCGCTGATGACACTGGCCGAGTACCTGCCCGAGGGATCCGCGACGGCGATCGTCGACCCCGAGCGCGCCAGCACGCGCGCGCAGAACCTCGGGGAGACCAACCGGGAGTTCCTGGATGCCGCGTGGAGCGCGGCCACATCCGGGGCATCCGCTCCGATCGATCTCGGCGCCGGTGACTTCCGCACCATCGCACAGTTGCGCGACATCGTGCGCGGGCGCGAGGGCGTGTGGTGGCGGCTGAGTCCGTTCGCGATCGACGATGCGGATGCCGCGAACCTCGATTCCTCGGTCATCCCGTCCTTCCACGGCAACGTCGACGGTGCGATCGCCTTCGTCGAGGCGCGGCTGGGCGAAGGCTGGCGCGTCGTCGTGATCGCGTCCGGGCACGGGCTCGTGGAGCGCGCCCGGGACGTGCTGAGCGACCGCGGCCTGGCCGCGCGCATCGTGGAGGACCTCGTCGACGCACCCGAGGGCGGGATCGCCTCGCTCGTGGTCGGTTCCGTCGAGTCCGGCTTCCAGGTGCCGGAGGCGAAGCTCGCCGTGCTCACCGACAGCGAGTTCTACGGCCGCACGATCGGTGGCGACCAGCGCGTCGTGAAGAAGCTGGCGTCCCGGCGGCGCAACGTCGTCGACCCGCTTCAGCTCAAGCAGGGCGACTACGTCGTGCACACCACCCACGGCATCGGTCGGTTCGTCGAGATGACCAAGCGCGAGGTGTCCTCGGGCGGACGCAACGCCGTCAAGTCCACCCGCGAGTACCTGGTGCTGGAGTACGCGCCCTCCAAGCGCGGCTACCCGGGCGACAAGCTGTTCGTGCCCACCGACCAGCTCGATCTGCTCTCGAAGTACGTCGGCGGCGAGGCGCCCGCACTGTCGAAGATGGGCGGCAGCGACTGGTCGGCCGCCAAGGGCAAGGCGCGCAGGGCCGTGCGCGACATCGCCGTGGAGCTGGTCAAGCTGTATTCCGCGCGCGTCAACTCGAAGGGCTACGCCTTCGGGCCGGACACCCCCTGGCAGCGCGAGCTGGAAGAGGCGTTCCCGTTCGCCGAGACGCATGACCAGCTGCAGACGATCGACGAGATCAAGGCCGACATGGAGCGGCCCATCCCGATGGACCGACTGCTCTCCGGCGACGTCGGCTTCGGCAAGACCGAGGTGGCCGTGCGCGCCGCGTTCAAGGCCATCCAGGAGGGCAAGCAGGTCGCGATGCTCGTGCCGACCACCCTGCTGGTCAAGCAGCACCTGGAGACCTTCACCGAGCGCTTCGCCGGCTTCCCGGTGAAGGTGCGACCCCTCTCGCGCTTCCAGACCGACAAAGAGGCCCGGCTCACGCTGCAGGGGCTCGTGGACGGCTCGGTCGACATGGTCATCGGCACGCACCGCATCCTCACCGACCAGGTGATGTTCAAGGACCTGGGCCTGATGATCATCGACGAGGAGCAGCGCTTCGGCGTCGAGCACAAGGACGCGCTGAAGAAGATGAAGACCAACGTCGACATCCTCGCGATGAGCGCGACGCCGATCCCGCGCACGCTCGAGATGGCGGTCACCGGCATCCGTGAGATGTCGACGCTGCAGACGCCGCCCGAGGACCGGCATCCGATCCTCTCCTTCGTCGGGCCGCGCAGCGACAAGCAGATCGCCGCGGCGATCCGCCGCGAGATCCTGCGCGAGGGCCAGGTGTTCTTCGTGCACAATCGCGTGCAGTCCATCCAGCGCGTGGCATCCGAGCTCGCGGAGCTCGTGCCCGAGGCGCGCATCGCTGTGGCGCACGGCAGGATGGGCGAGCATCAGCTGGAGCAGGTGGTCGACGACTTCTGGGAGCGCAAGTACGACGTGCTCGTCTCGACGACGATCATCGAGACGGGCCTGGACATCTCCAACGCCAACACGATCATCATCGACAAGGCCGACAAGTACGGGCTGTCGCAGCTGCACCAGCTGCGCGGTCGTGTGGGCCGCGGTCGTGAGCGGGCGTACGCGTACTTCCTCTACGACGACGCCAAGCCGCTCAGCGAGACGGCGGCCGACCGGCTGCAGACGATCGCGGTGAACAACGATCTCGGCTCGGGCATGCAGGTCGCGCTGAAGGACCTCGAGCTGCGCGGGGCGGGCAATCTGCTGGGCGCCGAGCAGGCCGGTCACATCGCCGGTGTCGGCTTCGACCTGTACCTGCGCATGATCGGCGAGGCCGTGGCGACGTTCCGCGGCGAGGAGACCTCGTCGGATGTCGAGCTTCGCCTGGAGCTGCCGGTGGATGCCCGGATCCCCGAGCACTACATCGACAGCGAGCGGCTGCGTCTGGAGGCCTATCAGAAGCTCTCCGCCGCGGCCGGTGCCGGCGCGGCCGAGGACGCGATCGACCTGGTCGCCGAGGAGCTCATCGACCGCTACGGCGCGCTGCCGGAGGAGGTCGAGACGCTCGTGACCGTCGCACGCCTGCGACGCAGGGCGGCTCGCGCGGGTCTCACGGATGTCGTCGCGATGGGTTCGAACCTGCGCATCGCGCCGGCGCGTTTCGAGGACTCCATGAAGGTGCGGCTGGCACGGTTGTACCCGAAGGCCAAGCTGGTCGGCGGGGGAGAGGCGCTCGTCGTGCCGATGCCGCTGGACGTGGAGCTGATCGAGTGGGTCGGCAACCTGTTCACCGCGATGTTCCCCGAGCCGGCGAAGGCCGCGCCGGTCGCCTGAGCAACGGGATCTCCTAGGCTCGAGGCATGACGGGCATCCTCGAGCGCGGCACGGCGGCCATCCGTTACAGCGACGGGGGCGGCTCTGGACGGCCGGTCATCCTCACGCACGGCGCGGGCATGGACTCCGCCTCGTTCGCCGCGCAGGCGGAGGCCGTGCAGGATGCCGGATTCCGCAGCATCCGCTGGGATCTGCGCGCGCACGGCGCCTCGACGCTGGCGCCCGGCGCGCGTTTCACAGCACAGGACGCGCTGGCCGATCTGGGCGCTCTCATCGACGAGCTGAGGCTGGAGAGCCCGGTCCTGGTCGGGCACTCCCTCGGGGGCAACCTCTCTCAGGCGTACGTGCGTACGCAGCCCGGCCGCGCGAGTGGGCTGATCGCCGTCGGCACGACCTGGAACACGGGCCCGCTCGGTCGTGGCGAGCGATTCGGGCTGCGTATGGCGGCGCCCCTGCTCCGCCTCATCCCTGGGGCGAAGCTGCCCGCGCTCATGGCGGATGCCTCGGCGGTGACACCCGAGGCGGTCGAGTCGATCCGTGCGACATTCGCCCGGATGCCGAAGTCCGTGTTCCTGGAAGTGTGGCGCGCGACGGCTTCATTCGTCGCCCCCGATCCGGAGTACCGCTCGCCGGTGCCGCTGGGGCTGGTCGTCGGTGCGGAGGACCGCACGGGCAACATCCGGACAGCCATGCAGGCGTGGGCCGACGCCGAGGGCGTGCGACTGCACGCGATCCCCGCCGCCGGCCACGTGGTCATGGCGGACGCCCCGGACGAGACGTCGGCGGCGATCGTCGGCATCCTGCGGGAGTGGGACGCGGCAGCGCGCTGAGCGTGTCAGGATCGAAGGATGGACGGCGCCTTCGAGGAACTCATCGCGGATGCGGAGGCCGCGGACGTCACGGGCTGGGGCTTCGGCTGGCTCGACGATCGGGCCACGGAGGAGCGTCCGCCCTGGGGCTACGCCCGCCTGCTGGCGGAGCGCTGGGCGTCGGCGCGGGCGGCGCTCGATCTCGACACCGGCGGCGGAGAGGTGCTGGCCGAGGCATCCGTCTTCCCTCCGGTCGCGGTCGCGACCGAGGCATGGCCGCCGAACGCCGCGCAGGCGACCGCCCGGCTGCATCCTCGCGGCGTCGCCGTCGTGCGGACCACGCCGGGAGGACCGCTCCCGTTCGCAGACGGCGGGTTCGACCTCGTCACCAGCCGGCACCCGGTCTCGCCGGATTGGCAGGAGATCACGCGCGTCCTGGCCCCGGGCGGCACCTACCTCGCGCAGCACGTGGGTCCCGCGAGCGGATTCGAACTGATCGAGTACTTCCTCGGCCCGCTCCCGAGCGAGCGCCAGGGCCGCGATCCGCAGGTCGAGGCGGATGCCGCGCGCGCCGCCGGACTGGAGATCGTCGACCTGCGGACCGCCCGGCTGCGGATCGAGATCAGGGACATCGGCGCGGTCGTGTACCTGCTGCGTAAGCTGGTCTGGTGGGTGCCGGGATTCACGGTCGAGAAGTATCGCGATCGCCTTCGTGACCTGCACGAGCAGATCCAGCGGGACGGCGTGTTCGAGGATCACTCCTCGCGGCACCTCATCGAGGCCCGCAGGCTCTGACGGCGCTCAGCGCCAGAGCCAGCGCAGGGCATCCGGAAGCAGCACGCCGCCGTGGTTCGGGCTGTGCCCGCCGTCGCCGACGACCAGTCGCACGTCGTGCCCGGTGCGGGTGAGAGCGGCCGCGGTCTCCAGCGACTCGGCGAACCAGTTCCACTCCGGGTCGTTCCAGCCGATGTCCCGGTGCGCGGCGTGCAGCACGATGCGCAGATCGCGTCGCTCGCCGCCGCTCAGCAGCCGAGGGTAGGGATTGCCCTGCGGCATCTGCGCGAAGCTGGGGTTGAACGCGATGACGCGTCGGAAGACCTCCGGCCGCTGCCAGCCGGCCGTGAAGGCCGCGTCGCCGCCCGAGCTCCCCCCGCAGATGCCGTGGCCGTCCGGCTCGAGGGTGTGCAGCGCGGCGACCCGCGGCAGCACCTCGTCGATGAGGAACCCGGCATAGCGGTCGTCGTCGGCGTCGTACTCGACGTTGCGGTTCTTCGGTTCATCGGATGCCGTGCGGATGCCCGGGTCGACGAAGACACCCACCACAGACGGGATCGCGCCCTGAGCGGCGAGGTTGTCCAGCACGACTCCGGCGCGCACATCGCCCTCGGGGTCGAGATACCACCAGCCGTCGTTGAAGAGCATCACGGATGCCGGCCGCAGCGGGTCGTGGCCGGCCGGCGCATGCACCCAGACCGAGCGGGTCGTGCCCGGGTAGGCGGTGCTGTCGTCGATCGTGAACCGGTCGATCCGGCCGGGTTCGACGCCGGGACGCGGGAACGAGTCCGGACCGTAGGCGTAGCTCACCGCTCCCTGGTCGAGGGGGAGCGAGGTGTAGGGCTGCAGGGCCATGGCATCCTCCTCATCGCAGGGCGAAGCCGCCGTCGCTGCTGAGCACCTGACCGACGACCCACGAACCCGCATCCGAGCACAGCCACCCGATCAGACGGGCGGGGTCCTCCGGCCGGCCGAACCTTCCGAACGGGGTGGTCTCCAGGAAACCCGGAAGCCAGCTCAGGTCGCGGTCGGTGGTCTCCGGGTCGAGGTAGCCGGTGTTCACGGGCCCCGGGTTGATCGTGTTCAGAACGATGCCGAGGTCGAGGAGCTCGGCGGCGACCGTGCGGGTCACGCCTGCCAGACCGGCCTTGCTGGTCGCGTAGGCGACCTCGTCGCGCATCGGACCGTCCCCCTGACCCGAGGTCATCCAGATCACGCGGCCGGTGGGCGCGTCGAAGGGGGCGGATGCTCCGGCATCCCGCTTCCGGCGCGCGAACCCGGCCGTGAGCAGCAGGCTCGCCCGCGCGTTCGTCCGCCAGTGCGCGTCGAGCCGGTCGGCCGTCATCTCGAGGATGCTGCCGTCCGATCCGCTCAGGGCCTGGTTGCACACCAGGATGTCGAGGGCGCCGGTCAGCGCCGTCGCCGCGTCGAGCAGCGTCTCGATCTCCTGCGCGTCCCGCAGATCGGCGTGCTGGTCGGCCGTGACGGCGCCGGGTGCGAGCGCATCGCGGATGCCGCTGCGCACGGCATCGAGGTCGTCTCCGCCCCACGGCTGCGCGGTGTCGTGCGGACGGAAATGGTGGATGAAGACGTCGGCGCCGAGCGAGGCGAGTTCGCGGGCGACGGCGAAGCCGATGCCCTTGCGGCGGGAGACGCCGGTGACGAGTGCGGTCTGTCCGGAAAGGGGCAGCAGGCGGTGCATGGTGGGTCCTTCGGTCGAGGATGCCGCGGCACACCGGAGGGCGGCATGACGGCGGGGACGGAGGCGACTCACCTGCACTGCATGCCGCCACCGTAGCATCCTGCGCACTGAACGCGTCGTCCGGGGCGGAACGATCGGGCGCGACCACTCTTCTACAGGCGGTAGAATTCAGGGGTGAGCGTCGATCCGATCCCGAACGATCCCTGGGCGGCCGAGGCCGAGCGGGCGCAGCGAGCGCCCGGATTCCGCCGACCCGATCTCGGGCCGGTTCCGAAGCCATCGATCTACCTGCTGGGAGTGCTGGCCGCCTCGCGTGCCGTCGGGCTCGTGCTCATCGCCGAGGCCGTCGCGCGCGGTGTCGGGGCACTCGCGGGGTCCGGCATCACCCCGCAGGCCACCCGGATCATCCTCCTGCTCGGGCTCCTCGGCATCCTGCTGCGCGTCGGAGGCGAGTGGGCGACCTCGGTCGTCGCACGGCGCATCGCCACCACCGTCAAGCGCGACCTGCGGAGCCGGCTGTGGCGACGCATCGTCCTCGGCGGGATGGACCAGGGCGGCGGTGACTCCGGCGGCGGCACCGCCGTGCTGGCCGCCGACGGGCTCGACGACCTCGACGACTACTACGTGCAGACCCTCCCCGCGCTGATCGCGGTGGCCGTGGTGCCGCTCATCGTCGGTGTGAGGATCCTCGGCGCGGACTGGCTCAGCGCGCTCATCATCGTGCTCACCATCCCGCTGGTGCCGCTGTTCATGATCCTGATCGGCAAGCACACCCAGCAGCGGACGGATGCTGCGCTCACCGCGCTCACCCGGCTCGCCGATCACCTCACCGAGCTCGCCCGAGGGCTTCCCGTGCTGGTCGGACTCGGCCGCGTCGACGAGCAGACGCGCGCCCTCGACAGCATCCAGCAGCGCTATCGCGCCCGCACCGAGGAGACCCTGCGCTGGGCGTTCCTGTCGTCGCTCGCGCTGGAGCTCATCGCCACGATCTCGGTCGCCCTCGTCGCCGTCGTCCTCGGTCTGCGGCTGCTCGACCGCAGCATGACGCTGGAGCCGGCGCTGGTCGCTCTGATCCTCGCGCCGGAGTGCTTCCAGGCCATGCGCGATGTGGGGGCGGCGTTCCACGCCTCCCAAGACGGCCTGTCCGCCCTCGACCGCGCCCGGGGCCTGCTGGCGATGCCCCGCCCGCGCGGGGCCCGGACGGAAGCCGCCTCGGGAGTGCACGTCGAGAGGCTCACGGTCCGGTACGCCGGGCGGGAGGCGCCCACGCTGAGCCATTTCACGGCCCACCTGCACGGGATCACGGCGGTCACCGGCCCGAGCGGCGCGGGCAAGTCGACGCTGCTCGCGGCACTCGCCGGCGTCCTGCCGGCGGATGCCGCGGTCACCGGCGCGATCCGAGGTGCGGATGCCGTTGCCTGGGCACCGCAGGCGCCGCGGGCGTTCGCCGAAACGCCACGGGCGGAGGTCGCGCTGTACGGCGGGAGCGCCGACGCCCTCGAGGAGGTCGGGCTGGGCGCGCTCGCCGATGCGGCCGTCGCCGAGTTGAGCCCGGGGGAGCTGCGGCGTCTCGCCGTCGCCCGCGCGCTGGCGAGAGCGGATGCCGGTGCCCGACTGCTGGTGCTCGACGAGCCGACCGCCCACCTGGACCCTTCTGCCGCACAGCTCGTGCGGGATGCCATCCGCCGGCGCGCGGCGAACTGCATGATCGTCTTCGCCAGTCATGAGCCGGAGACCCTCGCCCTCGCCGACTGGCACATCCCGGTCGGAGAGGCATCCGCGCCCGCCGTTCTGAAGGAGGTTCCCGCTTCTGAAGGAGAATCGGCGTCCGAGCATCCTTCAGAAGAGGAGATCTCCTTCAGAGACGAGCGGCACGAATCCGCGAGGAACGGGAGCGACCGGAGCGACCGGCGCGAGCCAGGTACCGCGCGCCGCCTCACCCTGCTCTCGCTGCTGCGCCCGCACGCCCGGCTGTGGACGGCCTCGATCGCATTGGGGGCGCTCGCCGCAGGTCTCGCCGCCGCGCTCACCGCCGTCTCGGGGTGGCTCATCGTCCGCGCGGGCGTCGAGGAGTACATCATGTACCTGCTCGTCGCGATCGTGGGCGTGCGGGCCTTCGGCATCGGCCGCTCGGTGGCGCGCTATGCGGAGCGGCTCGTCACGCACCGGGCGGCATTCCAGGTCGTCGATGCGCTGCGCCTGCGCCTGTGGCGCGCCATCGCCGCGCGCGGCGCCGGTTCTCGCCGACTGCTGGAGGGCGGTGCACCGCTGGACTACCTCGTGACGCTGGCCGACGACCTGCGCGATCAGCTTCCGCGCATCATCCCTCCGATCGGCGCGGGCATCCTCGTCATCGCGGGCACCATCGCGACGACCGCTGCCGTCACCCCCCACCTCACCGTGCTCGTCAGCGTCACGCTGATCGCGTCCGTCCTCGTCGCGACGCTGCTCGCTGTCCGCAGTGAGCGCGGCGCCGGCGCCGAGCGCATCGCCGCGCGCTCGGCGATCGTCCGCGGAACATCAGCGCTGGCATCCGCTTCGGCAGATCTGCGCGGCAACGGCGTCGGCGATCGCGCCCTGCGCGAGCTCGATGCACACGCCGAACTGCTCGCGTCCGCCGAGCGCCGGGCCGCATGGTCGGCCGGGCTCGGCACCGCCGTCGTCACCGCGGCGACGACGCTGCTGGCCGTGCTCGTCCCCGTACTGTCGGCGGGCGCACCCGCGGCGTCCGCCTCGGTCGTGGCTCTGCTCGCGCTCGCCGTGCTGGAGCCGCTGGCGGCGCTCGTCGCGTCGGCGCAGCGGATGCCGGCGCTGCGCGCCCTGCTCGCGCGGCTCGACCCGATCCTGCAGCCGGCACCCGCGCCGGCCTGGCGGACCGGGCATCCGGATGCCGTGCGCCAGGTGGCGCTCGAGCGCGTCACTGTGCGCTACCCGGGCACGGCCCGCCCGGCGGTGGCCGGGGTGACGGGGAAGGCGGACCGGGGCCGCTGGCTCGTCCTGGACGGGCCGTCGGGGTCGGGCAAGTCCACCGTGCTGTCCGCGATCATGGGGGCGCTGCCCGTCGAGACGGGTGAGATCCGCGCGGACGACCGTCCGCTCACGGCGCTCGAGGAGCGCGCCTGGCGGGACCGCGTCGCCTGGTGCCCGCAGGACGCCTACGTCTTCGACTCGACGCTCCGGGGGAACCTGCTGCTCGCCCGCGCAGCCGATGATGCGCCGGACGAGCGGGACATGCGCGGCGCGCTGGAGCGTGCCGGGCTCGGCGTCCTGATGGACGCCCTCGCCGACGGGCTCGACACCCGGGTCGGCGCAGGGGGATCGGCCTTGTCCGGAGGGGAGCGCCAGCGACTGGCTGTGGCGCGGGCGCTGCTCACCCGCGCCGACGTCATCCTGCTCGACGAGCCCACGGCGCACCTGGACGAGCCCACCGCAGCGGCGATGATGGCGGACGTCCGCGCGGCGACCGCTGACCGCATTGTCGTGCTGGTCTCGCATCGTCCCGGGGATCGAAGCGAGGGCGATGTCGTCCTGCGGCTCGGCGAGACGGCTCCCGCGCCGGTGGCGGACCGGGTCAGCCTGCCAGCCGCCGGAACCGGTCGCTGACCCTCATGGACCCCGACACCGGCTGATCCGCCCCGGGCACGCCGCTGGCGCCGACCTGCAGGATCGCGCGCGCCAGCACCTCGTCGTGCACCTCGCGGCGGGCATGGTCGTCGGCGAGCATCTCCACCAGTGCCGCGACCTCGACTTCGGCGCGCGCCGCGATCGGGAACCAGGGCAGCGCCGAGCGCCAGGCCCGGAACGCCAGCAGCAGCAGGTCGTGGCGCTGCTCCACGTGGGCGCGTTCGTGCGCGATGACCGCGACGAGCTCATCCGCATCGAGACGATCCAGCAGGCCCTGCGACAGCACCGTCACCGAGCGTGCGCCGCGCGGCAGGCAGTACGCGACGGGCACGGCGTCCTCCAGCACCCGGGTGCGCGCGCGGGTGGGGTGCGGGGAGGTGAGCATCTCGAGCAGCGCCAGGTGGCGGTGGCGCAGCCGCGTCACCTGCACGACCGTGATCGCGAGATGGGTCAGCAGGTACACGGTGAACAGGACGGCGGGGATCGGCGCGAGCCACGGATGCTGGGGAAGGGCCGCGTAGCCGGCCAGTGCGAGCGCGCCGATCATCGACAGCCCTCCGGCCAGGCCGATCACCTGCCAGAGCAGCAGGGCCATCACCGGTGCGCGCATGGGCCACGTGGCGCGGGAGAGGATGACCGGCACCGGCCACGCCAGTGCGACGGCGATCACGCCGAAGACGACAGCGGCGACGATGACGACCGCATGCGGGATCACCAGCGCCCCGGCCATGCCGGAATCCGCCAGCGCGTGGTCGACCGAGATCAGCAGGCCAGGCATGGCCGTGTGCTCAGCCCGCGCCGCCGAGCAGACGGCGCAGTACGGCGGCATCCTCCGCCGACACACCGCCCACGAAGCGCTCGAGCACCGCGGTGCGGTCGCCCGCATCGCCCAGCACGGAGTGCATCAGCTCGGCCACGTGATCGGCTCGCGACGCGACCGCGGTGTAGCGATGCGGTCGCGAGGACCGGTCCGAGGCGACGAAGCCCTTCTTCTCCAGCCTCGACAGCACGGTCAGCAGTGTCGTCGCGGCCAGGGTCCGGCCCTCGGCCTCCAGGGTGTGCTGCACGTCGTAGGCGCTCAGGGAGCCGTCCGCGTCCCAGAGTGCGTCCATGACGGCGCGTTCCAGTTCTCCGAGCGTGCTCATCGGCGCCTCCCGTGCTTGTGGTTTCTTCCGGCGCATCCATTCTACCTCTCGTCGAAATTGTTCTATTGTGTGTCGAAGTAGTTCTACAAGGCGTAGAATTCAAGAGGATCGGACGCACGGAACGATCCGAGGAGGAGACCCGCATGGACGTGCTCGACATCGCCCGCTGGCAGTTCGGCATCACGACCGTCTACCACTTCCTGATGGTGCCGCTGACACTGGGCCTGGGCATGATGGTCGCGATCATGCAGTCCCGCTGGGTGCGCACGGGAGACGAGAAGCTCCTGCGCATGACGAAGTTCTGGGGGAAGGTCTACCTGATCAACTTCATCGTCGGCGTGGCGACCGGCCTGGTGCAGGAGTTCCAGTTCGGCATGGCCTGGAGCGAGTACTCCCGCTTCGTCGGTGACGTCTTCGGCGCCCCGCTCGCGATGGAGGGCCTGCTCGCCTTCTTCGTCGAGTCGACCTTCCTGGGAATCTGGATCTTCGGCTGGGGTCGCCTGCGCAAGGGCCTGCACCTCGCGGCGATCTGGTGCGCGGTGATCGGATCGTGGATCTCGGCGTTCTTCATCATCGTCGCGAACTCCTGGATGCAGCATCCCGTCGGCGTGGAGATGGGAGCCGACGGACGGCCGGTCATGACCGACGTGTGGGCCGTGCTCACCAACAACACCGCCCTCGCCGCCTACACGCACACGATCCTCGGTGCGCTGGTCGTTGCCGGCATGTTCCTGCTCGGCATCTCGTGGTACCACCTGTGGCGCCGTCGCCACGACGGCATCGACACGGTCGACGAGGCGGGCCGCGTGGTCGTGGGGGAGACGGATGCCGCGCCCGGGCGCGACCGCACCGACCACGGCGTCTGGATCTGGTCGCTGCGGCTGGGCGCCGTCGTCGCCGTCCTCGGCTTCCTCGGGACGGTCGTCTCGGGCGATGTCCAGGGCAAGCTCATGTACGAGCAGCAGCCCATGAAGATGGCCGCCGCGGAAGCCGCATGCCACACCGGCTCGGACTTCTCGGTGCTCTCGCTCGGCGACCCTGGTTCGAAGGACTGCGGCGACGTCATCACCCTGATCGCGGTCCCGGGGGCACTGGGCTTCCTGGGCACGGGGGAGTGGGGTGCCGACATGCCCGGCATCCGCGACCTCGAGACGCACTACGTCGACCAGTACGGCAAGACCATCCCGGATGAGGCGATCTACGGCGACCTGGCCGGCAGTGACGTGCAGTACGTGCCGGTCATGTGGGTCACCTACTGGGGCTTCCGGCTCATGATCGGCCTGGGCGGCGTCGTGGCGCTCGGGGGCCTGGTCGCCCTGTGGCTGACCCGCAAGGGCACGGTGCCGCGCTCGCCGTGGATCATGCGCCTGGCGCTGCTGGGCATCGTCGCCCCGTTCGCGGCGAACATCGCCGGCTGGATCTTCACCGAGCTGGGACGGCAGCCGTTCGTCGTGGCACCCAACCCCACCGGAGTCGACGGGGTGTACATGTTCACGGCCGCGGCTGTCTCACCGGGAGTCACGGCAGGGGAGCTGCTGTTCTCGGTGATCACGCTCAGCGCGGTCTACGGGATCATGCTCGTGATCGAGCTGGTGCTGATGGTCAAATACATCCGCGGTGGGGTCGCGGCATCCATGCCCGAACTCGTTGCACGGGCATCCGACTCCGACGACGACCACCCGTCCGGTGACCACCGCGACGACGTGCTCGCGTTCGCGTACTGAGCGCTGAGAGGAACAACGAAAATGGAACCGCTTCCCGTCGTCTGGTTCATCGCGATCGCCGTGCTCTGGACCGGCTACCTGCTGCTCGAGGGCTTCGACCTCGGTGTCGGCATGCACATGATCTTCTCCACCCGCTCCGAGCGCGATCGTCGCGTCATGCTCAACACCATCGGGCCCGTGTGGGACGGCAACGAGGTGTGGCTGATCACCGCCGGTGCTGCGATGTTCGCGGCCTTCCCCGCCTGGTACGCGGCACTGTTCTCGACCCTCTACGTCCCTCTGACGATCACGCTGGTCGGGCTGATCATCCGGGCCGTGGGCATCGAGTACCGCGGCAAGCTGCACACCGAGCGCTGGCGCACGCTGTGGACCTGGATGATCGGTCTCGGCTCGCTGATCGTCGCGTTCTGCGTGGGTGCGGCCCTGGCGCTGACCTCGACCGGCCTGCCGCTGGATGCCAACGGCGACCGCGTCGGCGGACCGTTCGTCTGGCTGACCCTGCCGGCGGTGCTGGGTGGTCTCGCCGTCGTCGGGTTCGCGCTGCTGCACTCCGCCACCTTCCTCGGGCTCAAGGCGGACGGGCCGGTGCGCGAGCGCGCCGGACGCTTCGCCGGACGATGGGCGCCGCTGTGCCTGGTCCCTGCGGCGGCGTGGGCGATCCTCGTGCAGGTCGAGCACGGCGGGAGCCCGCTGTCGTGGACGTTCCTCGCCCTGGCCGTCGTCGCCGCGGTGGCCGGCTGGATCGCCGCACGGGCCCGCCGTGAGGGGTTCGCATTCCTGGGATTCGCCGGTTTCGGGCTCTTCGGCGTCGGCGCGATCTTCGCCGGGATGTTCCCGCTCGTGCTGCCCTCGACCGTGGACGCCGCCTTCGACCTCACCGTCTGGAACGCGGCCAACGGCCCGTACACGCTGGGCGTCATGACCGTGGTTGCCGCCGTGTCGCTGCCCGTGATCCTGCTGTACCAGGCCTGGAGTTACTGGATCTTCCGCAAGCGGGTGACCCCGGGCATGATCCCCGAGGTGCACATAGTGCTCCCGGCCGTCCTCCGCGCGCGCTGACGCGATCGACGCCCCGCCGGCCGGGCCTGGTGGCAGGACCGGCCGGCGGAGTGCTCGTGGGCGTCATCATCGACTGGCGGAGTCCGCGAGCGGGGGATCTCACAGCAGGGCGAGCGTGGTCAGCAGCAGGAGCAGGGCCACCGCGATGAGCGACACCCGCAGCGGGAGGAGCGAATCCCAGCGGGCCTGCAGGGATCGGACGTCGGCGGGCACCTCGTCGGCGAGAGCCGCCGCGGTCAGCGTGGTGTTGATCGGCTTCGCGATGCGGGCGTAGACGAGCAGCCAGGTGACGAGCAGCACCAGCCCGGCTGCGGAGAGGATGCCCAGGAGCGTCGTACCCCAGATGAACGCGGCGGCGGCCGTGACCGCGGTGAGGATCGTCGCGGGGATGCCGACACCCGGCATCCTGCGGTCTGCGTAGTAATGGCCGCGACCGACCACCTGGACCAGGGCGCGGTCGTCGAGGTCGGCATAGACGGAGCGCTGGACGAGCAGGCCGACCACGTCCGCGCCGAAGATGACGGCGAGGCCGAGGACGGCGAACGCCGCGGTGATGGCGATGATGACGGTCATGGTTCCTCCGGTTCGATTGGTGTTAGCGATGCTAACTGTTAGCGGTGCTAATCTAACCTCATGCCCCGAGCAGCGCAAGACATCGAGCGGATCCGCGAGCGGGAACGCCGGATCGTCCGTGCTGCCCGCGAGATCGCGGAGGAGGAGGGCTGGACCGCCGTCACCGTGCGGCGCCTCGCCGACGCCATCGGCTTCAGCCAGCCGATCCTGTACCGGCACTTCCCGCGCGGGCGGGAGGAGATCATCGACCAGGTCGTCATCGACGGCTACACCGAGCTCCTCGCGGCGATCGGCGCCGGGGGTGAGGGCCTGGCGCCCCTCGTCACGGCCTACCTCGCCTTCGCACGCGAGAATCCCGCGGTCTACGAGGCGATGACCTCGGCGCGCACAGGCGTCGTGTTCGCCTCCGCCGAGACACCCGAGATCCTGCGGGAGGGGTTCGCGATGTTCGAGCGGGCCGTCGGCGGGGGCACACCGCGGCACCGCGCGGTGCGCGCCGAGCTGCTGTGGAGCACGCTGCACGGCGCCAGCCGGCTCGACGCGGATGGGCGCTTCGATGCCGCGCTCGACGACATCCGCGCCGACGAGATCATCGCGCTCTTCAGTGCCCCGCGGACGGAGTCCTGAGCACCGGAGCCTCAGCAGCCTGCACCGCCGACCTCTGGATCTGCGGCCGCCCGGAGCCGACCAGCACGACCGTCGCTGAAGGCATCCGGAATGCATATCGCGCGTCGTGAGCCCGCCGTAGCGGACGCGGATGCCGCGGTCAACGCCCTGTGCTTCGTGCCCCGCCCGACGCATGCTGGCGGACATGTGGACTCTGCTGATCGTGCTGCTGGTGCTGTGGCTGGGACTGTCGGTCCTGGGATTCGTGGTGAAGGGGCTGCTCTGGCTCGCGGTGCTGGGCATCGTGCTGTTCCTGGTCACCCTGGTGTTCGGCCTCTTCCGGAGAGGACGATCCGAGGGGTGATGCGGGACGCAGAGGATCGGATGCTCTCACTCGACCCCCTTCTGTCGTTGGAGAGGGCGGGATGGGACGCGCTGTGCGACTCGCGTGGCGGCGCCTTCTACGGAGAGCTGATGACGGAGGATGCGGTGATGGTCCTGGTCCACGGCATGGTGCTGGATCGTGCCGCCGTGGTCGCCGCGATGGATGACGCGCCGCCGTGGGCCGGTTATGCGCTTTCGGATGCCAGGGTGGTGCCGATCGGCGCGGACTCCGCCGCACTCGTGTACCGCGCCAGGGCGGAGCGCGAGGGCCAGGAGCCGTTCGTGGCGCTGATGACCAGCGTGTACACGGCCGTCGACGGGAGGACGCGGCTCGCGCTCTATCAGCAGACCGCGGTCTGATCCGCCAGACCAGTTCGCGCGATCGCGAGGGACCCGCCGCCATTCCGTACTGACCGTGTGCGCGGGCCGGACTAGTCTGGCCGCATGATGTACGAGCACCTCGGGGCTCGGCCCCGCATCCACGACACCGCCGTCGTGGCGCCGACCGCTGTGATCTCCGGCGACGTCGAGATCGGACCGAACTGCCAGGTGCTGCACGGCGCCGTGATCACCGCCGAGGGCGGGCCGATCACGCTGGGCGAGCACGTCATCGTGATGGAGAACGCGCTCATCCGCGCGACCGCCGCCAACGCCGTGCACATCGGCGATCACACGCTGGTGGGAACCCTCGCGAGCATCGCCGGCGCTACGGTCGGCGAGGAGGTGTTCTTCGCCTCCGGCGCCCGCGTGTTCAACGGGGCGCTGGTCGGCTCGCACTGCGAGATCCGCGTGAACGCGATCGTGCAGCGGCGCGCGGTCCTGCCGGAGGGCACGGTGGTGCCGATCGGCTGGATCGCGGCCGGCCATCCGGTGCGGATGTTCTCGCCCGACCAGGCCGACGAGATCGCGGAGGCGATGCCGGACCTGGACTTCCCCGGTCATGTCTTCGGCGTCGACCGCGACACCCCCGATCTGATGGTGCAGCTCACGGAGCGCTACGCCAGCTCGCTGGCCCGGCACGCCGACGACCGCCAGGTGTGATGCTCGCGGAGCATCTCACCGAGCCACCCGCCGAAACATCGAGCCACCACGCAGGATCACGTGATCTGCGTGGTGGCTCGGTGCTTGCGTGGTGGCCTGGCGGTTTCGCCGGCCGAGTCGGGTCAGATGACGCCCTGGGCCAGCATCGCGTCGGCGACGCGCTCGAAACCGGCGATGTTGGCGCCCGCGACGTAGTCGCCGGGGGTGCCGTAGCGCTCGGCGGCGCGGAAGGACGCGTCGTGGATGTCCGTCATGATGTCGCGCAGCTTCTGCTCGCTGTGATCGAAGTTCCAGCGCTGGCGCGAGGCGTTCTGGCTCATCTCGAGCGCGGAGGTGGCGACGCCGCCGGCGTTCGCGGCCTTGCCCGGCGCGAACAGCACGTCGGAGTCCTGGAAGGCGCCCACGGCCTCCGGAGTCGACGGCATGTTGGCGCCTTCGGCCACGGCACGCACGCCATTGGCGATCAGCATCCGGGCGGAGTCGAGGTTCAGCTCGTTCTGCGTGGCGGAGGGCACGGCGATGTCGACCGGCACCTCCCACACGTTCCCGCCCTCGACGAACCGGGCGCCGGGGCGGCGGTTCGCGTACTCGACGATGCGGCCGCGCTCGACCTCCTTGATCTGGCGCAGCAGCCCCAGGTCGATGCCGGCGTCGTCGACGACGTAGCCGGAGGAGTCGGATGCCGTGATCGCGCGTGCGCCGAGCTGCTGGGCCTTCTCGATCGCGTAGATCGCGACGTTGCCCGAGCCGGAGACGGCGACGCGTTTGTCCTCGAGGGTCTGGCCGTGGACGGCGAGCATCGACTGCACGAAGAAGACCGCGCCGTAACCGGTGGCCTCGGTGCGCACCTGGGCCCCACCCCAGCCGATGCCCTTCCCGGTGAACATGCCGGACTCATGCCGGTTGGTGATCTTGCGGTACTGACCGAAGAGGTAGCCGATCTCGCGGCCACCCACCCCGATGTCGCCTGCGGGGACGTCGGTGTGCTCGCCGAGGTGACGGTACAGCTCGCTCATGAACGACTGGCAGAAGCGCATCACCTCGGCATCGCTGCGGCCGTGCGGGTCGAAGTCGGAGCCGCCCTTGCCGCCGCCGATGCCCTGGCCGGTGAGCGCGTTCTTGAAGATCTGCTCGAAGCCGAGGAACTTGATGATCGAGAGGTTCACCGACGAGTGGAAGCGCAACCCGCCCTTGTACGGGCCGAGCACGGACGAGAACTGGATACGGTAGCCGCGGTTCACCTGCAGCTTTCCGACGTCGTCGACCCAGGGCACGCGGAACAGGATCTGACGCTCCGGCTCCACGAGCCGCTCAAGGATGCCGTTCTCGATGTACTTCGGGTGCCTCTCGAGCACCGGGCCGATCGAGTGGAGCACCTCGTGCACCGCCTGGTGGAACTCCGGCTCGTGCGGGCTCCGAGCGAGGGCCGTGCCGAAGATCGGCTGTGCGGCAGCGCTGAGCGGATGGAAGTCGGCAGTGGTTTCGGTCACGCGGGAAGCTTTCTCGGAGAGGGATGGGGGATGCGAGCGATCGTGTCGCATGGATGCTTCGCCGGATCAGGCTGATTTTCACCCTACAACGATCACCGGAGGGCCCTGGCGGACGTGTCAGCCGGCCCCGCGGCAGGTCTCACCCGGTGTTCTGCAGGCCTGCCGCGACCCCGCTGACCGAGAGCAGCAGCAGGCGCTGCAGGTCGGCATCCGGCACGGGTTCGACGGTCGAGGGCGTCCGCAGGGCGCGCAGCGCCCGCAGCTGAAGCAGGGAGAGCGCGTCCACGTACGGGGTGCGCAGCTGCACGGCGCGCTGCAGGATCGGCTTGTTCTGCAGCAGTGCGTCGCCGCCCGTGAGCCGGATGACCCATTCGCGGGTCAATCGCAGCTCGTCGAGCACGATGGCGGCGAGGTCGTCGCGATCGCCCAGCGCCAGGTACTGCCGTGCGATGCGCTCATCGGTCTTCGCCAGGCTCATCGCCACGTTGTCGACCATGGTGTGCAGCAGCGGCCATTCGCGGTACGCCTCGCGCAGTGCGTCCTCGTCGCCGACGGCCTCCAGGGCCGTGCCGAGTCCGAACCAGCCGGCGAGGTTGATGCGCGCCTGCGTCCATGCGAACACCCACGGGATGGCGCGCAGATCCTCCAGTGACTCGACGGAGAGTCCGCGCCGCGCAGGACGGGAGCCCAGGGCGAGCAGGCCGATCTCCTCCATGGGAGTGACGGTCGCGAACCAGGGGGCGAAGCCCTCGGCCGCCACCAGCGAGAAGAACCGCTCACGGGACGCCGTGTCCATCGTGGCGGCGATCGGTGCGAAGCGCTCGGCGGCACCACTGGTGCGCTGCTCGACCGTCGGCGAGGACGCCAGCAGGGTCGCGGCGGCCACCTGATCGATGTGCCGCATCGCGATGGCGGGCTCGCCGTAGCGGGCGAAGATCACCTCGCCCTGCTCGGTGAGCTTGAACCGGCCGTCGACGGAGTGCGGCGGCTGGGCGAGGATCGCCGAGTTCGCAGGGCCGCCGCCGCGGCCGAGCGCGCCGCCACGACCGTGGAAGAGGGTGAGCCGGATGCCGGCATCCACCGCCCACTGCGCGATGTCGCGCTGCGCCTCGTAGAGCGCGAGGTTCGCGGCCACCGGGCCGACGTCCTTCGACGAGTCCGAATAGCCGAGCATGACCTCGAGGCGGTTGCCGGTGGCATCCAGCCGGGCACGGAACTCCGGGAATTCCACGACCTCGGCGAGGATGCCGGGGGCGGCCTGCAGGTCGGCGAACGTCTCGAACAGCGGGACGACGTCGAGCACCGGCGCATCCTCGCCCAGTGCGTAGGCGGCGAGGCGGTGCACGGCGGCGAGGTCGGCTGCTGACCGGGTGAACGAGACCACGTAGCGCCCCGCGGCCCGCAGCCCGTAGCGCTTCTGGATGTCCGCCACCGCGCGGAAGACCTCGAGCACCTCCTGGGTGCGCTCGCTGAGCTCGCCGCCCGCATCCAGCTCCGCGAGCGCCTCGGCGTGCACCTGTGAGTGCTGTCGCACCTCGAGCTCGGTCAGGTGGAAGCCGTAGGTCTCCACCTGCCAGATCAGATGCTGCACGCCGCCGAACGCATGCCGGGCGGCGCCGGCGGTGGCCAGCGAGGACTGCACGGTCCTCAGATCGGCCAGCAGCTCCTCGGGTGCGGAGTAGGCATCGTCGCCGGCGACCCGGGTGGCGTGCACGCGATGCGCGAGCGAGAGCACGACGCGACGGTGCGGCTCGTCGGGGGAGCGCTTCGCGATCGCGGCCGCCAGCTCGGGCTGCGCCCGCTCGAACGCCGTCCACAGAGCCTCGACCGCGGTGCTCGGCGGGGTCCCCTCGGCATCCAGCGTGAGGGTGCGCCCGATCCGCTCGATAGAGCGCTCGATGCCGCGCAGCACATGATCCGCGGCGATCTCGGCGGCCTCCCTCGTGACGGCAGCCGTGACGAACGGGTTGCCGTCGCGGTCGCCGCCCACCCAGGAGCCCACGCGGACGAAGGCCGGGACGAGGGGGGCGCCGTTGCCCGAGTCCTCGCCACGGAGTGCATCGTCGATCCGCCGGTAGACGTGCGGGACGGTGGTGAACAGGGTCTCGTCGAACACGCTCATCACCGTGCGCACCTCGTCGGTGGGTGACGGCTTCTGGGCACGCAGCGGGGCGGTGCGCCAGAGCGTGTCGATCTCCTCCAGCATCCGCCGGTGCGCACGCGCCTGCTCGGCACCGCCCGCGCTCGCCGCGTCGTTCTGCGTGAGCAGCTCGGACAGCCGGCGGATGCTGCTGGACACCGCGCGCCGGCGCGCCTCGGTGGGGTGCGCGGTGAAGACCGGGTGGAACCGCAGCTCGGAGAGGCGCTCGCGGGCCTCCTCCTCGCCGACCTCGCGGCTCAGCTGAGCGAAAGCCGTGGCGACCGTGTCGGCTGCGTCCTCGCGGCCCGGCTGGCCTGCGCGCTCGCGCAGGATCCGCACGCGCTGATGCTCCTCGGCGAGGTTGACCAGATGGAAGTAGCAGGTGAAGGCGCGCGCGACCTCGTCGGCGCGCTCGATCGTGAACGAGTCGGCGATGGACGCCGCGCGCGCGAACGCCTCGTCATCGGCATCCGCCGCCTGGATGGTCGCCAGACGCAGCCGCTCGACGTCCTCGAACAGGCCGGGGCTGCCCGACTCGCGCAGAACCTGACCGAGCAGCCCGCCCAGCATGCGCACATCCGAGCGCATGCTGTCCGGAATGCCGTTGGACGCCTCGAAACGGGTGATGACGCGGATGGCTTCGGTGTTCGTCGGCTCGAGGGTCATGTTCCCGAGCGTAGCCCGGGCATGTGCGGCATCCGTTCTTCGTGACAGGCGATCGGATGCCCGTCTCCGCAGGCCGCGGAACCCGACGACCTACGATGGAGGGGATGCGCATCTCGGCAAACCCCCTTCGTGGTCAGCAGTTCCCCTCCGCACTCCTCTTGGCCGCTGCGGCGCTCGGGCTGCTGCTGGCCAATCTGTCCACGCACGACGGGATCGCCGCGGTGCTGGAGGCGCATATCGCGATCCCCGGCACCGCGCTCGACCTGTCCGTCGAGGAATGGGTGGCCGACGGACTCCTGGCGATCTTCTTCCTGGTCGTCGCGATCGAACTGAGGCACGAGCTCACCCACGGCGAGCTGAACTCGGTGCGCAAGGCCGTGCAGCCCGCGATCGCCGCCGCCGGCGGCGTGATCGTGCCGATCGTCGTCTACCTGCTCATCGCGGGCGGCGGTGAGACTCATGTCGGCTGGCCGATTCCCACCGCAACTGACATCGCCTTCGCGCTCGGCGTGCTGGCCATGTTCGGCAAGGGACTGCCGGCGGCCGTGCGCGTGTTCCTCCTCGCCCTCGCGATCCTCGACGACATCATCGGCATCATCTTCATCGCCGTGCTGTTCGCGCACGACGTGAACTGGCTGATGTTCGCGCTCTCGGTGGTCGCCGTCGCCGTGTTCTGGGCGCTCAGCCACTGGCTGCACGCCACGGGTCACTCCGGCATCGCCGTGGCCATGGGCGTGGTCGGCGTGATCGCCTGGGGTCTCATGGCGGTCTCCGGCATCCACGCCACGATCGCCGGCGTGCTGCTCGGACTCGTGATGGCCCCCGTTCCCGCGGAGCGCGTGCGGCATGCGCTGGAGCCGACGGTGAACGGGCTGATCCTGCCGGTGTTCGCGTTCGTGGCGGCCTTCGTCGTGATCCCGCAGGTGTCGCCGGCGCAGCTGTCACCCGCGTTCTGGGGCATCCTCATCGCTCTGCCGGTCGGCAAGGTGGTCGGCATCACGCTGTTCGGCTGGCTGAGTCTGCAGCTGCGCCCGCGCGGAACTGCACCGGCGCTGGTGCTGCCGGATCTGATCGCCGCCGGCGTGCTCGGCGGAATCGGATTCACGGTGTCCCTGCTGCTCGCCAACCTCGCGTTCGCCGGCGGTGGCGACATCCGGGACGAGGCGATCCTGGGTGTGCTGGCCGGTTCGCTGATCGCCCTGGCGCTGTCGGGCGTGATCGTCTCGATGCGCGCGCGTCACTACCGGATGCTGGCGAAGAGCGCCTGAGGAGGACGCCGTGACCGACCCCGATCCGCTGCGCGACGTGTCCGACCCGCTGCGCGCCGCGGCCGAGACCATGCGGCAGGTGCGGGAGCGCTGCGTGTGGTCGCAGCGGATCACGCACCGGGACCTCGTGCCGTACCTGATCGAGGAGTCGCACGAGGTGATCGACGCCGTCGAGGCGGGCGATCGCGCGGAGCTGCGCGAGGAGCTCGGCGACCTGCTCTGGCAGGTGCTGTTCCACTCCGCCGTCGCCGCGCAGGATGCCGACGAGCCGTTCGACATCGACGACGTGGCCCGCGGCCTCACCGAGAAGATGGTGCGCCGGCATCCGCACGTCTTCGGCGACGCGGTGGCCACCACGCCCGAAGAGGTGCTCGTGCACTGGAACGCGGCCAAGGCTGCCGAGAAGCGCGAGCGGCGAAGCGTGCTGGACGGCGTGCCCGCCGGCATGCCGGCTCTGGCACGCGCGCAGAAGGTGCTCGGGCGGGCAGCGAAGGTCATCGGCTCCGACCCGGGCCCTGAGTCCGTCGAAGGGCCCGCCCTCGCATCCGAATCCGCCCTTGGCGATGCCCTTCTCGCTCTGGTGGCCCAAGCCCGCGAGAACGGCTGGGACGCGGAGCGCGCCCTGCGCGAGCGCCTCCGCCGGCTCGAGGACGAGGTCCGCGCGGCAGAGGCAGGCTGAGCCTCTCCGCAGTACGCGGGCCGAGCTCCGCGAAGAGGATGCAAGAAGGAAAACGTCGTCGGAGAGCCTCCGAAACCGGCCTTATCCTCCTCCCATCGTCCGCTTCGGCCCCGTCGGCACCCAGTACCGGCGCTTCCCGCCGCGAGAGTCCTCATAGACGCCGCCGTTGCGCTCGATCGTCCGCGCCGAGGCGGTGTTCTGCACGTCGCAGGTGATCAGCACGCGCTCCAATCCGATCGCGGAGGCTTCGACGAGTGCATCGGCCAGAGCCCGCCCGGCAAGGCCCTCGCCACGACGTGACGGACGGATCGAGTAGCCGATGTGCCCGCCGGTCTCGAGGAGCGCGGCGTTCAGGCTGCGTCGGAGGGCGAGGAACCCGACCCACGCACCGTCGTCGTCGAGAATCCAGAACCACGAGCTCTTGACCCGCCCCGGGTGGGGTGGGATGGACTCATCCGCCTCCTCGGCGAGCATCGCGAGCCAGGTCGCATAGCCGTCCGGGGTGAGGACCGGGACCCGGGGCTCCCGGTTGCCGTGGAATCCGGACCCCACGAGCTCGGTCGACTCCGGGCCGCCGTAGTCCTCGACCAGCTCGACCCATTCGGTGAAACGGTCGGCGGAGGGATGGGCGAGCATCGGCGCCGCGCTCATTCCGTGGCAGGCGCCGCGACGGGCGGGCGCGCATCGTTCTCGGGCATCCTTCCACTATGTCAAAACGTGCGTGAGCACCCGTCGCACAGGACACCGCTCGCACCTGGAAAGATGGACGGGTGGCAAACGTGAACCCGCCGCGCGGAATGCGCGACTTCCTCCCCGCTGACAAGGCCCGACGCGAGCGTGTGCTCGCCGTCATCCGCGAGCGCTACCGCGCGCACGGATTCGACGAGATCGAGACCCCCGTGGTCGAGGAGTACGACCGGCTGCATGCCGGCATCGGCGGCGACAACGAGAAGCTGTCGTACAACATCCTGCGCCGCGGACTCGACGCGGACGCGATCCGCGAGGCCGCCGACGACCCGGCCGCGCTCAGCGACCTGGGCCTGCGCTACGACCTGACCGTGCCTCTCGCGCGGTTCTACGCCACCAACCGGGGTCAGCTGCCCGCTGTCTTCCGCTCGATCCAGATCGGCCCCGTGTGGCGTGCCGAGCGGCCGCAGAAGGGTCGCTACCGCCAGTTCGTGCAGTGCGACATCGACATCATGGGCGACGAGAGCGCCCGCGCCGAGGCCGAGCTGATCGTGGCATCCCTCGACACCATCGACGCACTCGGGCTCGAGGGCGGCATGGTGCGGGTCAACGACCGGCGCGCGCTGGAGTGGATGCTGGACTCCTTCGGCTTCACCGAGGATGAGCGTCCGGGTGTGCTGATCACGATCGACAAGCTCGACAAGATCGGGCCCGACGGCGTGGCGGCCGAGTTGCGCGAGCGGGGTGCGACGGCATCCGCGGTCGACGCCTTCGCCGCGTTCCTCGTGCGCCCGCAGACCATGGAGTACAACCCCTACGGTGAGCGGCAGATCCGCAAGGCGCTGCCCGAGGGTGCACCCGACGAGCTGGTCGCGCACCTGGTCGGACTCGGCGACGCGGTCGTCGCCGCCCGCCCGGATGCCGGTGAGCCGCCGCTCGTCTACGACCCGTTCCTGGTGCGCGGCATGGGCTACTACACCGGCACGATCTTCGAGCTCTCGCACCCCTCGGTGGGCTACTCGCTGGGCGGCGGCGGACGCTACGACGGCATGATCGGGCGGTTCCTCGGCCAGCAGGTCCCTGCGGTCGGCTTCTCGATCGGCTTCGAGCGGATCGTCGACCTGGTCGCCGAGCAGGAGGCGGACGCCGCGCAGGCGATCGTGCTCGTGCACGACGCCGACGTGCCGGTCTCCGAGCTGCTCGCGCACAAGGCGGCAGTCCTGCGGTCCCTGAGCCCGTCGAAGGGCGGCGGGCGCGTGCGCCTGGAGCGCCGCCCGAAGAACCTCAAGGGTCTGCTGGAGCGCTCCGCCGCCGACGGGTACACCGGCTTCGTCTCGGTGCGCGCCGGTGACGAGCCCGGCTCGGCGGAGGTCAAGCCGCTGGCCTGAGCGGCATCCGCTGGTCCAGGCGCCGCACTCTGGGGGCCGACACGTGACGGATGCCGGGCTGCCGGCGTCTTCCGAAGACCCGTCCTCCGGTGTTCATGCGCCGTTCACGCCCGGACGCTGGGATCGGATGCATGAACTCCGTCCGCCCAGCGCTCCTGACCGTCGCCGTGCTCGCCGCGGCCGCCATCGGCGTCCGCTTCGGCCTCGCACGGCAGGCGGCGATCGCCCGTCGTCGCATCGGCAAGCCGCTGGGGGAGGACGCGCTCGCGGTGGATCGCGTGTGGCGGAGGCGCCTGCCCGGTGAACCGATCGATCTGCTGATCGTCGGCGACTCGCTCGCCGCGGGGCTCGGAGCGAGCCGGCGGAAGGAGACGCTCGGCGGGCGGCTTGCGAAAGGGCTCGCGAAGCGGACCGGCCGCCCCGTCCGGCTGCGGTCGCTCGCCGTGGTCGGATCGGAGTCGCCGGACCTCGCCGCCCAGATCGACCGGCTGACGCCCGAGGACAGGGTGGATGTCGCCGTGATCGTCGTCGGCGGCAACGACGTGACGCACCGCATTCCCGTGGCCGAATCGGTCGGACATCTCGTGGCGGCGATCCAGCGACTGCAGTTGCGCGGTGCGCGGGTCGTCGTCGGCACCTGCCCGGACCTCGGTGCACTGCGGCCCGTGCCGCAACCGCTGCGCACGCTGGCATCTCGGCTGTCCCGCCGGCTGGCGGAGGCGCAGGCCGAGGGGGCGGCGCGCGCCGGTGCGGCAGCCGTCTCCCTGCGCCGCACCGTCGGCCCGCTGTTCCTCGACGAGCCCGAGCAGATGTTCAGCCTGGACCGCTTCCACCCGAGTGCGCTCGGCTATCGCCGCACAGCCGAGGCGCTGCTCCCCGCCGTCGTCGTCGCGCTGACGGCGCCCGTGACCGGCTGACTCCCGCCCGGGCGCCGCATGTGCTGATCAGCCGGCGGTGTCCTCCTGGGCAGCCGAGAACGATGCCGCCCACTCGGCGACGCGGCGGGCGCTCTCCTCCTCGGCGAGGTCCTCGACGCGGCTCATCACCGACCAGCGCACCCCGAAGGGATCGCGGATGCTGGCGAACCGGTCGCCCGACACGAAGTCCGACGGCGCCTCGCGCACCACGGCCCCGGCTTCGACGGCGCGGGCGACAACGGCATCGACGTCGGGCACGTAGATGCCCATCGAGTAGCAGTCGTCCTCGCCCTGCGGCGGCGCGACGAGGTGATAGTCGGGCGACGGCTCGCCGAGCTGCAGGCCGCCGAGGCCGAAGTCCAGGTCGGCGTGGGCCACGACGCCGTCGAACTCGGTGACGTCGATCACTCGTGCGCCGAACACATCGCGGTAGAACGCGATGGCCGCCGCCGCGTCGGGGATCGCGAGGAACGGTGTCAGCGAGGTGGAGCGGTTCGGGCGGCCGTCGGTGGTGTGGATGCCGGTGAGGCCGCTGTTCGTCTGGTTCTGCGTGGTTTCCATGATCCGACGGTACGAGCGACGCCTCACCCCGGGCTTGAAGATTCGCGACAGATGTCCGAGACCGCGCCTATCGTCGTTGGAATGATCGATGCGCGACGCGGAGTCCTGTATCCCGACCGGATGCCGCGGTTCCACCGGCTGCCGCCGACGCCGGACGCGCAGCACCTGGCCGCGTGGTTCTGGATCCCCGAGTGGGATCTCGATCCGGGGGAGACGTCGCGGCAGGAGATCGTCGCCTATCCCGCCCTGAACCTGGTGGTGGAGCCATCCGGCGTGCAACTCGTCGGAGCGACGACCACGGCGACCCATCGCGACCTGACCGGCCGAGGGTGGGCCGTCGGTGCGCTGCTCCGTCCCGCCGCTGTCGCGGCCCTGACCGAGAAGCCGTCCGAGTTGCGGGACTCGTGGACGATGCTCGCCGCTCCCGACCTGCTCGAACCCATTGCAGCCGTCATGGACGGCGATGACGATGACCGGCTGCCCCACGCGGTCGCGATCATGTCGGGATGGCTGGCCGAGCGCGCGGGAGAGCCGACGGATGCCGGGCTGCAGGCCAACGCGATGTCCGAGCTGCTCATGACCGACCCCGGCATCCGCAGCGCCGAGCAGGCCGCCACGCGACTCGCGGTCTCGCTGCGGACGCTGCAGCGCATGACGCACCGCCACGTCGGGCTTCCGCCCCTCGCCATGATCCGGCGTCGACGGCTGCAGGAGGCGGCGCAGCGGCTGCGGGACGATCCTGGGATCGACCTCGCCGCTCTCGCGGCCGAGTTGGGCTACGCCGATCACGCTCACCTCACCGGCGACTTCCGCACCGTGCTCGGCCTGGCGCCGAGCGGCTACCGGCAGGAGTTCTGACCCCGGTCAGGACCGAGACGCGAACCGCAGTCGCAGCAGACGGTACGCCACGCCGGCCAGGACGACCTCCGCGCCGACGATGACCCCGAGCACGGGAAGCGTGACCACGAGCGCCAGGCATCCGAGCATCCCGATCACCTGCAGCGCTCTCGGATAGCGCCGCACGTCGGCGGACTGCCGCCAGGCCGAGGCGTTCGCCAGCAGGTAGTACAGCAGGACGCCGAAGGACGAGAAGCCGATCGCGCCGCGCAGGTCGGCGATCAGCACCACGGCGATCACGATCAGTCCGATCGTGATCTCGGCCCGGCGGGGCACCTGCCAGCGCGGGTCGATGGCGGCGAGCCAGCGGGGCAGGTCCGCCTCGCGGGCCATGGCCAGCGCGGTGCGTCCGATGCCCGTGAGCAGCGCCAGAAGCGCTCCGAGCGATGCGGCGGCGGCGGCGATCCGCACGACCGGGCCCGCCCAGGTCCAGCCGGCTGCGGCGGCGACGTCGGCGACCGGATGCGCGCTGCCCACGGCATCCGCTCCGAGCGTCAGCGTGACCGACACGGCGATCACGACGTAGACGACGACGGCGCCCGCGAGGGCGAGCACGATCGCCCTCGGGATGTTGCGTGCGGGGTCGACGACCTCTTCGCCCATGGTCGCGATGCGCGCGTACCCGGCGAACGCGAAGAAGAGCAGGCCCGCCCCCTGCAGCACCCCGTAGGCGGTGGCGTCCGGCAGGGGAGGGGGCGAGGCGTTCGCGGAGCTCGAGAACCCGGCCGCGACGACGACGGCCAGGCCCAGCAGCGAGACGACCACCAGGATGCGGGTGAGCATCGCGGTGCGCGTCACGCCGAAGCAGTTCACGGCGGCCAGCGCGGCGACGGCGATGACCGCGACGGGCGTGCGCCATCCCGCCGGTGCGGCGTAGGCGGCGAACGTCATGGCCATCGCCGCACAGCTGGCGGTCTTGCCGATGACGAAGCACCAGCCGGCCACGAAACCCGTCCAGGGGCCGATCTCGGCCCGGGCGTACGCGTAGGTGCCGCCGGACACCGGATGCACGGCCGCGAGCTGCGCGGAGGAGGTGGCGTTGCAGAACGCGACGACGGCGGCGATCGCCAGGGCGACGAGGATGCCGGATCCGGCCGCGCCGAGCGCGGGGGCCCAGACGGCGAACACGCCCGCGCCGATCATCGAGCCGAGTCCGATGGACACGGCATCTGCGAGGGACAGGCGGCGTGCGAGGGGCATCCGCCCATCCTGGCATCGTGCGGTGAACGGCGGGTGACCTGTTCTCGCCCAGACCGCGTGATCGGCCTGGCATCTCGCGGGCCCGCCGGTGAGGTGGGCGGGACTGCTACGCCTGACCCGCCTCGGTGACGCGCTTCTTCTCGCGCACGTAGACCTCGCGGCGCACGCGCGCGACGACGTCGCCCTCGGCGTCCGTGATCTCGGTCTCGAACCACTCCAGCACCTTCGCGCCGCCCCGGGCGCGCTCGCGCAGCTCTTCGGCCTTCTCTTTCGGAACCGAGAACTCCGCGGTCAGCACGCCCCGTCCCGGCTTGACGAACTCGATCTCACCGCGGGTGTCCCACACGACGTGATCCCGCCCGAGCTGGTGCATCACGAGCATGAAGAAGTACGGGTCGGTCATCGCCGACATCGACCCTCCGAAGGCCGTCTTCACATAGTTGCGGGTGAACACGTTCACGTGCAGTTCCACGGTCGCGTGGGTCCAGTCCTCGCTGAAGCGTCGCACGCGGATGCCGCTGAAGAGGTTCGGGATCCACAGGCTCATGCCCAGGGCCAGACGACGGGGAGTGATGCGCATGCCTGTCAGTCTGCGCACCGGCGTCGGCTCAGGCCGCATCCGCTGGAGCGTAGCGACAAAAGTCTTCACAAGAAGTTCTACTTGTACTAGTTGTTCTAGTTGCGTTAGATTAAGAAGTCGGGGGTGATCCCATGCTGATCAGAGTCGAACCCGACAGCGCGACGCCGCTGTTCGAGCAGATCGCGGCGTCGGTGCGCGCCGAGGTCCTCGCAGGCCGGCTGCATCCGGGGGATCGCCTGCCGGCCGCCCGCGAGCTCGCCGCCGGCATCGACGTCAACGTGCACACCGCCCTGCGCGCCTATCAGCAGCTGCGCGACGAGGGGCTCATCGAGCTGCGCCGCGGCCGCGGCGCCGTCGTCTCAGCATCCGCCGGGCCGCTCGCCGAACTCGCCGACGAGATCGCGGCTCTCGTCCGCCGCGGCGCCGAACTCGGACTCACCCCGGCCACGCTGGCCGCGATCATCAAGGAGATGACGTCATGACCGACCGTTCCGCCGAGCAGTCCGTGACCGCGCAGCACGCGAGCGACCTGCGGCGCGCGCGCCGGATGCTCGTCATCATCGGCCTGCTGGGTCCCGTCGTGATCACGGCCGTGGTCGTCGCGCTCATCATCGGCTGGCTGCCGTCGCTGCCCGACCCGGCCGCCACGCACTGGGGAGTGGGCGGCGTCGATCGCCTCGGCTCGCCGACCATGTATCTGTGGCTGGCGATCGGCGTGGGACTGGGGCTTCCCGTCCTCATCGTCGCCATGGTGCTGGCGATGGGCCGCACCCAGTGGGGCGGTGCCTCGCGCCTGCTGGGAGGAATGGCGCTCGGGCTCTCGGGGCTGAGCGCCGTCATCAACGGGGGATCCGTCGCCCTGCAGCGGGGCCTGTCGGAGGCCGCCCAGGTGGGGCCGATCTGGCCCGTCGTGGTCGGCGGCTTCTGCGCCCTTCTGGTGCTGACCGCCGTGGGCTGGGTGCTGCAGCCGGATGTGCGTCCGACTCCGGCGAAGCCGCTCGAGCCCGCGCATCTCGCGTCGATCTCGGCGGGGGAGCGGGTGGTCTGGATGGCCACGGCGTCGATGCCGCGGGTCGCGATGCTGATCATCGGATTCATCGTCGTGCTCGTGGTCGGCATCACCGCGGTGATGGTGTTCGAGGCGCACGAGGCGTTCTGGATCCCGCTGCTCACGCTCGTGATCATCGGCTTCGCGTTCGCGACCTCGGCGTCCTTCCGCGTGCGCGCCGGCGCCGACGGTCTCACCGTCCGCTCGCAGGTGGGGTTCCCCCAGGTGCACGTCCCGCTCGACGAGATCGTCTCGGTGCGTGCGGTGGAGTGTCACCCCTTCGGCGAGTTCGGCGGCTTCGGCTGGCGGGTCGGCATGGATGGCCGCACGGGGATCGTGCTGCGCACCGGCCCCGCCATCGAGGTGGAGCGGCGCGACAAGCGGCCCCTGGTCGTCACGGTCGACGGCGCGGAGGTGGGCGCCGCGACCCTGCGGGCGTATCTCGACCGGCGGGGGGAGAGCTCATGACGGCGGCGTCGGCCGGCGAGCGGCGCGGTGGCGACGGCATCCGCTGGGTGGGGCTGATCATCCCGCTGGTGATCCTGCTTCTCGGGGCGATCGTGGTGGTGATCCTGATACCTCACGTGCCGGACCCTGCGGCTGTGCACTGGTCGGGTGACGGGAAGCCCGACGGCTTCGCCTCGCCCTGGCTCAATCTGCTTCCGGTCGGGATCGGCGTGGTGCTCGTCATCCTGTTCGCCTGGCTCGCCCGGGCGCTCCCGCGTCTGCAGCAGACCCGCCCCGGCCCGGCGGCACTGTCGCAGGGGCCGGCCCCGACCGCCTCCACGGCGCGATTCCTCGCCGCTGTGAACCTCGGACTTGCCGTCATGCTGACGGTGATATCCATCGCGAGCATGGGCGTCCAGCTCGGTGTGGCGGATGCCGCGGACGCCCCCGACATCAGCGGCTGGGCCGCTGTCGGAAGCGCGTGCGCGGTCGTCGCGACCCTCGTCGGCTGGTTCGCGCAGCCGGCCGCATCCGACGGTGACCACCGTGCGGCATCCGTCGAGCCGTCGGCCTCGGGGCGCACCGAATGGTCGGGCTCCGTGGTGATGGCCCGGAGCGGGCAGGTCCTGCTCGGAATCGGCGTCCTCATCACCGTGGCGCTGACCGCGGTCCTCGTCGCTCGCGCTTCGCTGACCGGCAGCTGGGGCTCCGCCGTGCTGATGATCGGCGTGACGGCGCTGCTGCTGCTCGCCGTCGGCACCAGCCTCGTGTTCCGCGTGCGAGTGACGTCGGACGGGCTGCGCGTCCGCTCGGTCGTCGGACTCCCGAGCACACGCATCCGCCTGTCCGACATCGCGAAGGTCGAAGTCCTCGATGTCGATCCGCTGCGCGACTTCGGGGGCTGGGGGTGGCGGATCGCCGTCGACGGCCGACGCGGTGTCGTGCTGCGGGCGGGGCGGGCGCTTCAGGTCACCCGCATCAGCGGACGCCGGTTCGCCGTGACCGTCGACGGAGCCGACGATGCGGCGGCCGTGCTGGAGGGACTGCGGCAGGCATCGTCGGCCGCGAGGTGAGGAGTGTGGAGATGAGCGAGACGCAGAACGCCGAGGGGCCGAGCGAGCGGATGCCGAGGATCGGCCTGAACGCGATCATCGCCTACGTGGTGGTGGCGATGGGCCTCGCGTGGCTGGTGGCGCTGCCGCTGTGGCTGGGGAACGGGCTGGCGACGCCAGGCGCCGGCCTGCTGCTCCCGGTGATGATGTACGCCCCCGCGGCGGCCGTGCTGATCGTCCTGTTCGTGATGCGGCCGATTCCGAAGGGGCAGCGGCTCAGGTTCCTGGGGATGTGGCCGCTGCGCCCTGCGAAACGCGTGATCTGGATGAGCGTCATCGCCGTCTTCGGTGCGTTCGCAGTGGTGCTCCTGGCACTCGCGATCGCATCGATGCTCGGCTGGATCACGCTCGACCTGGTGAACTTCTCGGGCTACAGGGAGGCCCTCGAGGCGAACCCCCTGGTGGCCGCCTCCGGCAAGGCGCTGCCGCCGCTGGGCGTGCTGATCCTGACCCAGCTGGTCTCCATGCCCTTCGCCGCGATCACGATCAACGCGCTCGCCGCCTTCGGGGAGGAGCTCGGCTGGCGAGGTTTCCTCGTCCCGGCACTGCGGCGATACGGCACCTGGACGGCGCTGCTGGTCAGCGGGGCGATCTGGGGCCTGTGGCACGCACCGGTGATCCTGCTCGGATACGACTTCGGCCGTACCGACATCACCGGCGTGCTGCTGATGACCGGCGGATGCATCGCCTGGGGCGTGCTGTTCGGCTACCTGCGGCTGAGGTCCGGGTCGGTGTGGCCGGCCGTGTTCGCCCATGGCGCCCTGAACGCCTCCGCGGGTCTCCCTCTCGTGCTCTTCGCGGCCGGAACCCGCCCCGATCCCGCATTCGCGCTCGCGCTGGGCATCTCCGGCTGGATCGCGTGCGCCGTGGTGGCGATCATCCTGCTGCTGACCGGAGAGTTCCGCCGTCAGCCCGCGCTCGCGGAGTCGCGTCCACGGCATCCGGGAGCCTGATGCCGTCGGAGGACCGGATCGTCTGCCGTGCGATCCCTTGACCGCACGCGGCCTGCGGGGTTGGCTGAGCACATGGACTCCACCCCGGCGGCCTGGCGGGCCGCAGACGACTTCCTCGCCGACACCCTCGTCGGGCACGATCCCGCCCTCGAGGCGGCACTCGCCGCCCAGCGCGCGGCGGGCATGCCCGAGATCGAGGTCGCACCGGTCGCCGGCAAGCTGCTGAACCTGCTGGTGCGCATCTCCGGTGCCGCCCGGGTCTTGGAGATCGGCACGCTCGGGGGCTATTCGACGATCTGGATGGCCCGTGGGGTGGGAGAGCAGGGCCGCGTCGTCACGATCGAGGCCGAGGCCGCGCACGCCGCCGTCGCCCGGGCGAGCATCGACGCGGCAGGCGTGGGGGACCGCGTCGACATCCGGATCGGTCGTGGCGCGGACGTGCTGCCGACGCTGGTCGGCGGGTTCGATCTGGTGTTCATCGACGCAGACAAGGAGTCGAACACGCTCTACCTGGACTGGGCGGCCAGGCTCGGCCACCCGGGCACCGTGGTCATCGTCGACAACATCGGACGCGACGGGGAGATCGTGAACGACACGAGTCCGGATTCCAAGGTCGTCGGAACCAGGGACGGACTGCGGATGCTGGGAGAGGACCCCCGTTTCGACGCGACCGCCCTGCAGACCGTGGGCATCAAGGGCTGGGACGGCTTCGCTATCGCGGTCGTCGTCTGAGGAGGCATCCGCTCGGGGGAAACACCCTCGGGGCCCGCGACGTCGAATGACTAGACTGAACCGCGGATCGACGTCGCTCCACACCACCACCCTTCCCTCCCTGAAAAGGAGCACACCCGTGGCACTGATCGAGGCTGTAGGCGCACGCGAGATCCTGGACTCGCGCGGAAACCCGACCGTCGAGGTGGAGGTGCTCCTCGATGACGGCATCGTGCAGCGGGCCGCCGTCCCCTCCGGCGCATCCACCGGCGCCTTCGAGGCGTACGAACTGCGCGACGGGGACAAGAGCCGTTACGGCGGCAAGGGCGTGCTGAAGGCCGTCGAGGCGGTCATCGACGAGCTGGGCCCCGCCATCGAGGGCGTCGAGGCCAGCGAGCAGCGCGTCATCGACGAGATCCTCATCGAGGTCGACGGCACCGACAACAAGAGCCGCGTGGGCGCCAACGCCATCCTCGGCGTCAGCCTGGCGGTCGCGAAGGCCGCCGCCGACTCGGCCGACCTGCCGCTGTTCCGCTACCTGGGCGGCCCGAACGCGCACCTGCTGCCCGTGCCGCTCTTCAACGTCATCAACGGCGGCGAGCACGCCGACAACGGAATCGACTTCCAGGAGTACTTCCTGGCCCCGATCGGCGCCGACACCTACTCCGAGTCGCTGCGCTGGGGCGTGGAGACCTACCACGTGCTCAAGAGCGAGCTGAAGGCCGCCGGCTTCAACACCGGTCTCGGCGACGAGGGCGGCTTCGCTCCCGACCTGCCCAGCAACCGCGAGGGCCTGGACTTCCTGCTCAAGGCCATCGAGAAGGCCGGCTTCACCCCGGGCAAGGACATCGCCGTCGGCCTCGACGTCGCCGCGACCGAGTTCTTCTCCGACGGCGTGTACCGCGTCGAGGGCAAGGAGTGGTCGCCCGAGCAGCTCATCGAGTACTTCGAGGGCCTCGTGCGCGACTTCCCGATCGTCACCATCGAGGACGCGCTCGCCGAGGACGACTGGGACAACTGGAAGGCGCTGACCGACGCGATCGGCTCAAAGGTGCAGCTGGTCGGCGACGACCTGTTCGTGACCAACCCCGAGCGCCTGCGTCGCGGCATCGACACCGGCGTGGCGAACTCGCTGCTGGTCAAGGTGAACCAGATCGGCACGCTGTCCGAGACCCTTGACGCGATCAACCTCGCTCACCGCTCCGGTTACACCACGATGCTCTCGCACCGCTCGGGCGAGACCGAGGACACCACGATCGCCGACCTCGCCGTCGCCGTGAACTCCGGTCAGATCAAGACCGGTGCGCCCGCACGCAGCGAGCGCGTCGCGAAGTACAATCAGCTTCTGCGCATCGAGGAGGAGCTGGGAGACGCCGCGGTGTTCGCGGGCCGCTCGGCCTTCCCGCGTTTCAAGGCCTGATCAGGGATCCTGACCGCAGAGATCCGACGAACGAAGGGGGAGCCATGGCGAGACGTCCGGCTCCCCCTTCGCCGTCCCCGGCGAAGCATCCGGCCAAGGACCGCACGGCCAGGCAGGACCGCTCCCAGCAGAGGGGCCGCCCCGTTCGCGGCGAGGGCCGACGCGTCGACGTGCGCGAGTGGGCCGGCGGCATCCGCCTCTCCGGCTTCGCCGTGATCATGCTGTCGCTCGTCGTCCTCGGCACCTGGGTCCTGGTGCCGTCGATCGGGACCTACCTCGACCAGCGTCAGAAGATCGCCGCTCTGGAGCACTCCGTGCAGCTGACCAAGGATCAGATCGCCGCGCTCGAGCAGGAGCGCACCCGCTGGGACGACCCCGCCTACATCACCACGCAGGCGCGGGAGAGGCTGTACTACACCAAGCCGGGCGAGGTCATCTACCTCGTCGACAACGATCTCGACCCCGCTGACGTCCCGCCCGCCCAGCAGCACGTCAGCGACAAGATCCAGGAGCGTCCGTCGGACTGGATGCCGCAGCTGCTGCGCAGCCTCACCTCCGCCGGATTGGCCAAGAGCGCGGTCGAGACGTCCGCCGGCTGAACCGCACCGCGCACTGAGTCTTCACACAGGTCGCGACCCGTACGCTGGTGGGGTGACGACCCCGCCTTACGAGACGCCGACCGCCGCTGAGATCGCCGTCGTGTCCAGCCAGCTCGGACGCGAGGCCCGGGGAGTGGTGGGCATCGCCGCACGCTGCGTGTGCGGCAACCCGACCGTGGTCGCCACGGCGCCGCGCCTGGCCGACGGCACGCCGTTCCCGACGTTCTACTACCTGACGCATCCGGCGGCCACCGCCGCGATGTCCACGCTCGAGGCGACCCACGTGATGCCCGAGCTCGCCGCGCTGCTCGAGGACGACGAGGACGTCGCAGCCGCGTACCTCGCGGCGCACCATGCCTACCTCGCCGACCGCGCCGGCTTCGGCGACGTGCCCGAGATCTCCGGTGTGTCCGCGGGCGGCATGCCCACCCGCGTCAAGTGCCTGCACGCCCTCGCCGGTCACGCGCTCGCGGCCGGTCCCGGCGTGAACCCCATCGGCGACGCTGCGCTCGCTCGCTCCAGCTGGTCGCCGGAGCGGTGCGCGTGCGTGCAGCCGGGAGCTGCGGTCGGAACGAGCGCGGCGGGATGACCCGCGGGCGGATGCTGTCGAGCTTCGCCGCGTCTGCGGCGATGGCGGCATCCATCGTCCTGGCGGCCTCGCCGGCGGTCGCTGCTGCAGCGGCGCCGGTCACGTCCGTGCCGGTTCAGGCGGAGACGCCGGCGCCCACAGCACCGCCCGTGCCTGACGATCCGACCGACCCGGTCCGTGCACAGCAGTACTGGCTCGACGGCGCCCGCATCCGGGAGGCGTGGAACACGACCCTCGGCGACGGCGTGACGATCGCGGTGCTCGACACCGGCATCGGCAAGGCGGCGGGGGCCTTCGGCGACTCCGTCGCCGGCGGTGTCGACGAGTCCGGTGTCGGCAGCAAGGATGGCCGCTCGCCCGTGGGCGTGATCAACAGCGACCACGGAACGCTGGTGGCGTCGACCGCCGCAGCGCCCGGGAACGCTGACGGCACCGGGATGATCGGCGTTGCTCCCCGCGCGAAGCTGCTCTCGATCTCGCTCGGGTTCCCTGGTTCCTCGGCGACGAAGCCGTTCACCGAGCAGGTCGCCGACGGCATGAAGTGGGCTGTGGATCACGGCGCGAAGGTCATCAACCTGTCATTCACGACGAACACCCTGGACTGGGACAAGAGCTGGGACGACGCGTTCCTGTACGCCTTCGAGCACGACGTGGTCGTCATCGTCGCCGCGGGGAACCGGGGGAGCGGCACGTCGATCGTCGGCGCACCCGCGACGATCCCCGGCGTGCTCACGGTCGGCGGCGTGGACCAGACCGGGACGGCCAGCGTGGAGGCATCCACGCAGGGCATCACCATCGGCGTGATGGCGCCCAGCGAGCACCTGCTCGGCCTGACCGCCGACGGCGGGGTGGTCTCCTGGGACGGCACCAGCGGGGCGGCGCCGATCGTCGCGGGGGTCGCAGCTCTCGTGCGCGCCGCGCACCCGGAGCTGGACGCGGCCAACGTCATCAACCGGATCATCAAGACGGCCATCAAGGTGCCCGAGATGACCAAGACCCCGGACGTGCAGTACGGATACGGCCTTCTGGACGCCAACGCCGCGGTCACGGCATCCGTGCCGGCGGTGAAGGCGAACCCGATGGGTGACCTGAAGGAGTGGATCCGGCTGTACCGCCGCGCGGCCTCGCCCGCCGACCCGACACCCGACGCGACCGCGACCCCCGTCGCGGTGCCGCCTCTGCCCGCCGCTGATGCCCCGACGGAGCCCGGTTCGCCCCTGCTTCCGTCCGCCGAGACGCTGCGGTACGGTACCCTGCCACTCCTGGCCCTCACAGTCCCTGGTACTCTGATAGCGCTTGGCGTCACCGCAGCTGCCCGGCGAATCCGATCGGAGCGCGGTAGACGCACTCCCACACCCTGACGACGAGGAGTTGTCCCCCTGTGCCTCAGAACAGCACTGCACCCCGCATTCTGATTGTCGGTGGAGGCTACGCAGGTTTCTACACCGCTTGGAAGCTCGAGAAGCACCTTCGCAAGGGCGAGGCGGAGGTGACCATGGTCGACCCGCTGCCGTACATGACGTACCAGCCCTTCCTGCCCGAGGTCGCAGCCGGCTCGATCGAGGCGCGTCACGCGGTGGTCGCCCACCGTCGCCACCTCAAGCGCACCAACGTCATCACCGCGAAGGTGACCGGTATCGACCACGCCAACAAGGTCGCAACCATCACGCCGCCGCTGGGCGAGTCCTACGAGTTCGCGTACGACCAGATCGTCGTGACCGCAGGCGCCGTCTCGCGCACCTTCCCGATCCCCGGCATCGCCGACAACGCGATCGGACTCAAGACCATCGAAGAGGCCGTCGCCGTGCGCGACAAGCTGATGTCGAACTTCGACAAGGCCGCCTCGATCCCTGCCGGCCCGGCGCGCGACCGTCTGCTGACGGTCGTCGTGGTCGGTGGCGGCTTCGCCGGCATCGAGGTGTTCGCCGAGCTGCGCTCGCTGGCATCCTCCCTCGTCGCGAAGTACCCGCAGCTGTCGTTCGACGACACCCACTTCCACCTGATCGAGGCCATGGGGCGCATCATGCCCGAGGTCTCGCTGAAGACCAGCGAGTGGGTGCTGAAGGACCTCGCCAAGCGCGGTGCCAGCGTGCACCTCGACACGCAGGTCACCGGCGCCGTCGACGGCAACGTCGAGCTGTCCACGGGTGAGGTCATCCCGACCGACCTGATCGTCTGGACCGCCGGTGTCATGGCCAATCCCACCGTCGTGCGCGGCGGCGATCTGCCGGTCGAGGAGCGCGGTCGCATCCGCACCCGTGCCGACCTGCGCGTCGGCACCGCCGAGGAGGCCGTCGAGGGCGCCTGGGCCGCCGGTGACGTCTCGGCCGTCCCCGACCTGTCCGGCGGCGGCGTCGGCGGCTACTGCGTTCCCAACGCCCAGCACGCCGTGCGTCAGGCGAAGGTCCTCGCGAAGAACCTCGTGGCCGTGCTGCGTGGCGAGCGGACCAAGGACTACTTCCACAAGAACCTCGGTGCGGTCGCGGGTCTCGGCCTGTACAACGGCGTGTTCCAGTCCGGCAAGATCGCGCTGAAGGGCTTCGTCGCCTGGGTCGCGCACCGCGGCTACCACGGCCTGGCCATGCCGACGTGGGAGCGCAAGTGGCGCGTGCTGTGGGGCTGGTGGAACAACCTGTGGCTCGGTCGCGACATCGTGAACCTCGAGACCGTGCAGAACCCGCGCTACGTCTTCGAGGAGTTCGCGGCTCGGCCCCGTCCGGCGGCTCCCGCTGCGGCCCCGGCCGCTCCTGCCGAGAAGCCCGCTCCGGCGCAGGTCGCCGACGAGAAGGACGTTCCGGTCGCGAAGGATGCCGCATCGAAGGATGCGCCGGCGAAGGACGCGGCGCCCAAGTCTGCTGCGGCCAAGGCCCCGGCCGCGAAGGCCGCCGCCAAGAAGGCTCCCGCCAAGAAGCCGGCTGCCAAGAAGGCTCCCGCCAAGGAGACCGCCGACACCAAGGCGTGACATCGACGCTGAAAGGCCCGGATCCGATCGGATCCGGGCCTTTCGCTGTGCGGGCGTCGCTCAGGCGGCGTGGAACTCGTCCGGGTGCGGGCCGGTGCGGCCGTCTCGCTCGAGCGCGTCGATCGCACCCAGCTCGTCAGCGGTGAGCTCGAAGCCGAACACGTCGAAGTTCTCCGCGATGCGCGACGGCGTCACCGACTTCGGGATCACGATGCGGCCCTGCTGCAGGTGCCAGCGCAGCACGGCCTGTGCGGGGGAGACGCCGTGCGCCTCGGCGATCGCCACGACGGCCGGGTCGCGCAGCACGGCGCCCTGGGCGAGCGGGCTCCACGCCTCGGTCGCGATGCCGTGACGGGCGTTCGCCGCGATCACGTCGTGGTTCTGCAGGGCCGGGTGCAGCTCGACCTGGTTGACCACCGGGACGACCTCGGATGCCGCGACCAGGCGGTCCAGGTGCGCGGGCTGGAAGTTCGACACGCCGATGGCGCGCACGCGCCCCTCGGCGTGGATCCGCTCGAGTGCCCGCCAGGTGTCCAGGTAGAGGTCGCGCTCCGGCGTGGGCCAGTGGATCAGGTACAGGTCCAGCTGTTCGAGGCCGAGCTTCTCCAGCGCCTCGTCATAGGCGCGGAGCGTGGCGTCGAAGCCCTGGTCCGAGTTCCAGACCTTCGAGGTGATGAACAGCTCGGACCGGTCGATGCCCGAGTCGGCGATGGCGCGGCCCACGCCGGCCTCATTGCCGTAGACGGCCGCGGTGTCGATGCTGCGATAGCCGACTCGCAGCGCCTCGGCGACGGCCGCAGTCGTCTCGTCATCGGGCACCTGGAAGACGCCGAAGCCGAGCTGCGGCATCTCGATGCCGTTGTTCAGAGTGATTGTGGGGATGGACATGATTTCCTTTCGAGGAGGTGGGTCAGTTCGCGTGGGCGAGTTCAGGGGAGGTGGAGACGGATGCCGTACCGCCCGCCTTCGCGGTGGCGATGGCGATGCCCATCACGACGAGGGCGGCCACGGTGATGCCGGCGCCGATCCAGATCGGGGCCGTGTAGCCGAGGCCGGCCGCGATGCCGACTCCGCCGGCCCACGCACCCAGGGCGTTGCCGACGTTGAAGGCGCCGATGTTGGCACCGGATGCCAGCGTCGGGGCCTGGCCCGCGAACTGCATGATGCGGCTCTGCAGGCCCGGGACCGTCCCGAAGCCGAATCCGCCCATCAGGAACAGCGACGCGATCGTGGCGATCTGCCACTGCGCGGTGAAGCCGAAGAAGACCAGTACGACGACGAGGGCGCCGATGAAGGCGAGCAGGGTGCGGTCGATCGAGCGATCGGCCAGGCGCCCGCCCAGCCAGTTGCCGACGACCAGGCCGGCGCCGAACAGCACGAGAAGCCAGGGAACCGAGCTGGAGGCGAATCCGCTGACCTCGGTGAGCGTGTACGCGATGTAGGTGAATGCGCCGAACATGCCGCCGTACGCGAGCACGGTCACGGTGAGGGACAGCCAGACCTGGCCGGAGCGGAATGCGCCGAGCTCGGCGCGCAGGCTGACCTGCTGCTGCGCTCCGCGCTGCGCGGGGACGAGGGCGGCGATGCCGATGAAGGCGACGACGCCGATCAGGGAGATGGCCCAGAAGGTGGACCGCCAGCCGAGCTGCTGGCCGAGGAAGGTGCCGAACGGCACGCCCAGCACGTTCGCCGCGGTGAGTCCCGTGAACATGATGGCGATCGCGCCCGCCTTCTTCTCGGGGCGCACCAGGCCCGAGGCGACCACGGAACCCACTCCGAAGAACGCCCCGTGGTCGAGCGCGGCGATGACGCGGCCGACCATGGCGATCGTGTAGGTGTCGGCGACGGCGGTGAGCACGTTGCCGACGATGAACAGCACGACCAGTCCGAGCAGCAGGGGCTTGCGGGGGAGGCGGATGGTGAGCGCGGTCAGCAGCAGGGCGCCGACCACGACGGCCAGGGCGTAGCCGGAGATCAGCCAGCCCGCGGTCGCCTCGCTGACGCCGAAGTCGGTCGCGACCTCCGGCAGCAGACCCATGATGACGAATTCGGTGAGACCGATGCCGAACGCTCCGATGGCGAGGGCGATGAGTCCGAGAGGCATGAGGGTTCTCCTGTTAGACTTGCCAAGTAGTTGCAGACGCTGGATTTTGCGGATGCAGGAACAATGATTGCACACGCAACTAACCAGCGCAAGCAACTATCGCTGAGAGGAGCTCCCATGGGCATCGCGGATGACGCCGTCGAGATCAGGGCACAGGGCTGGCGCACGCTGGCCGCGCTGCACGGCATGATCGAGGCCGAGCTCGAACGCGCCCTCACGGCGGAAGCCGGCCTGTCGGTCGTCGAGTACACGGTGCTCGACGCGCTGAACCGGCAGGATGGCTGGCACATGCGGATGCAGCAGCTCGCCCGTGCCGCAGCGCTGAGTCCGAGCGCGACCACGCGTCTGGTCAACCGGCTCGAGGACCGCGGGCTGCTCACACGCATCCTCTGCATGGACGACCGTCGCGGGATCTACACCGAGCTGACCGCCGCGGGTCAGAAGCTGCACGATCGTGCCCGCCCCGTGCACGATGCGACCCTCGAGCGGGTCCTCGCCGAGGCCGCCGGTCAGCCCGAGCTGGCGCCGATGGTCGATGCGCTGAACCGCGAGCCCGTCACCGCGAGCTGAGTCACCCGCCGTGCGTCTGGGCTGAGCCGGCGCGACCGCCGCCTTCGCCTGTGCGGGGCGCTGCCGCGGCCTCGAGCAGCTCCACGCCCCAGGCCTTCGTCTGCGCGAGCCAGACCTCTCCGAGTCTCTGGTCGACCGAGTGGCGCCGCAGAAGGTAATGCCTGCGGGCCGCGACGATGCGGCTGAACGCGTCCCCCTCTCCCGCTCGCACCCACTCCGCTGCCTGAGCGCCGTAGATGGCGTAGTCAGGCCGGAAATCGTCGGGGTCTTCGAAGGGGAGCCTGGTTCCGCTGGCGCGCGCCCATCCGAGTACCGCGTAACTCAGGGGGATCAGATCGTTGAAGGTGGCCTCGGCTGCTCCGATCAGAACTCCGTCGCTGATGCCCCGCTCGATGCCGAAGCGAACGGCGACCGAATCGCGCCGAAGGCTGAGCTGCCAGACATCCATCTGCTCGGGCCCCCACACGGACTGCACCTGCCAACCGGAATCAAGCAACCGGCGAGCGAGATGCGCAGCCCGTGCATCCCGGGGGTCCAGGTGGGCGAGGAACCTGGGAAGGACGGTCAGATCGGGAGCGGATCGCTCAGACATGAAGCCGATTGTAGGGAGTCGGATCGGTGCAATCGTGGGCTCACCCCGCGGACGAAGTGACCGAGATCTTCACCACGCCCGCCGCGCCGTACTCGAAGCGGACGAACACCTTGCCCGGTGCATCCGCTGCTATCCAGAACCTGTCGGCATCGTCGTTCGACCAGGCGGGCTGTCCGAAGCGGTCGAGGATCTGCTCGCGAGTGGTGTCCGGTCCGACCCCGTCGATCAGCGCCTCCGGCCGCGCATACGCTCCATGATCATCATCGGCCCGGATCCAGATCATGGCGGTCGTGAAGACCCCGTCCGCCAGGATCAGATCGGCATGCTTCTCCGCGCCGACATAGTAGGTGCGGGTCACCGAGCCCACGGCGACCTCGCTGCGTTCGAAGGGCGGGCCGAACAGGGCGAGTGCCGCCTGCACCTCCGCATCCTCCGCTCCGTGTCCGAGCGCCGCGATCACTGTGGGGAGCTCACCCGTGACCACCGACGTCGATCGCGGCGCGGACCGCTCCCGCTCCGCTGCGGCGGCAGTCGCCGCGGCGGCGGCGACTGCCCTCTCCTCCTGGGCGGCCGCCCGCAGTTCCTCTTTGCGGGCGAGGCGGAACGCGCCCGGAGTCTCGGCCTCGCTCTCCGGGAAGTCCTCCAGCCGCTCTCCGCTCACCTCGAAGCCGAGCGCACGGCATTCCTGCACCAGTGGGACGATCGTCTCGTCCTCGTACTCGCCGAAGTCCACGCACAGCGCGTCGGTGAGGGTGCGTCCGGCTACGGGCTGGAACCACTCGCTCGGTTCGAGCAGGATGATCCTCGCCTCGCCGACGGGCGTTCCCGCGGATCCGTGCCAATAGCCGAGCGCCCTGCCGTCGTCGGCTTCGACCACCCAGGTCGCGCGTTCCGCCGTGAGACGCGTCGCCGCTGCGTCCACGAGGTCGATCTCGCTGCCGCTCTCGGCCGCCGCGGCCTCGGCTCTCGCGACCTCCCCGGGCAGTTCGCCGTCGGCCAGGAACCGCACGCCGAACCGATCCCATGGGGCGGTCTCTCCGGCCGCCGCGCGCGCTCGCCACCGCACGAGGTCCGGCGGGAGCTCCGAGAGCGAGGGCGTGGGAATCGGCGCGTGCGGGGTGGCCTTCGGATCGCGACCCTCGCCATGGTCCTCCTCCTGCGCTCGCCGTGCGGTGAAGAGGGCGTCCCGGAAGCGGCCAGGGCCCTCGATGGCGCGCGTCGGGAGCGCGGCGAGTGCATCCGCTTCGATCAGGTCCGCCGCGGTCGCAGCGTCGGTCTCCGCGGCGAGTTCCCGCGCTCGGACCGCCAGCGCGACGAACGCGTCGTCGTCGAAATCCGACGCGTGGGCGCACAGAGCCTCGGTGATGTTGCGTCCTGGCAGCGCCATGTACTGGCCCTCGGTGTCGAGTGTGACCACCATGGCGTCGGCGAACCCGTCGTGGACCGGCGGCCCGTCGGGGCCGGCCCAGTACCCGAAGACCGCACCGTCTTCTTCTTCGGCCACCCAGACGATCAGGGCGTTCGTCTCCGCCATCGCGGCGACGTTCGCGCGGATGCCGGGATCGGCAAGGTCGTCCTCGTCCAGGTGCGAGGTGTCGAGCAGGGCCGGAAGGTCGTCGTCCTCGAGGAACCGGATGCCCAGGTCATCCCAGGGGAGTGGATCACCGGAACGCTGACGCGCCCGCCACAGGAGAAGGTCGGACGGCAGCTGCGGCGTCGCACTCATGACGGTCATCGTAGCGGTGCGGGAACCAGCCTTCTTCGTGCCCCCACCGGGATTCGAACCCGGACTGAAGCGTGTTTAAGACGCCTGCCTCTGCCGTTGGGCTATGGGGGCCCGCGCCGCAAGCCTAGCCGCGCCCGCGCACGGAGCGGGATCGGTATTGAACCGGGTGTCAACAATGGTGATTCCGGGTTCCGGAACGTCGTAGGGTGGGGGAGTGCTCGACCTCACCGCCGAACTGAGCCCCACCGCCGACGAGGGCCGCGCGGCCCGCGACCTCGCCTGGCAGGATCCTGCGCGCTACTGGCGCGGCCTCACGGAGGCCACAGCGCACCTTCCCGCGCCCGTCGCGGTGATCGAGCGGGATGCCCTCCGGCACAACGCGATGGACCTGCTGGTGCGCGCCGGCGGCATCCCCATCCGCGTCGCCACCAAGTCGGTGCGGGTGCGCTCGGTGCTGGACGCCGTGCTCGCGATACCGGGATTCCGAGGCATCCTGTCCTTCACCCTCGCCGAGGCCCTCTGGCTCGCCGAGGAACACGACGACATCGTGCTCGGCTACCCGACGGTGGATCGCGCCGGGCTGGCGACGCTGCTCTCCGACGAGAGGCTCGCATCGCGCATCACCTTGATGATCGACGACCTGGGGCACCTCGACCTGATCGACTCCATCGCCGCGCCCGGGAGGCGACCCGAGGTGCGCGTCGCGATCGACGTGGACGCCTCGTTCAAAGCCCCGGGGCTCGGCCACCTCGGCGTCCGGCGCTCGCCGCTGTTCACCGCGGCGGAGGTGGCGGGCTTCGCCCGCGAGGTCGTGCGCCGGCCCGGCTTCCGCCTGGTCGGGCTGCAGATGTACGAGGCGCAGATCGCTGGTCAGGGGGACGCGGCCGGCCCCGACGCGCCCGTGATCAGGGCCATGCAGTCCCGCTCCCGGGCGGAGCTGCGCCGCCGTCGCGCGGAGATCGCGGATGCCATGCTCAGCGTCGCTCCGCTCGAGTTCCTCAACGGCGGCGGCACCGGATCCCTGGAATTCACCGGTAGCGACGAGTCTCTGACCGAGGCGACAGCCGGGAGCGGGCTGTTCGCCGGCCGGCTGTTCGACGGCTACCGGTCCTTCCGGCCTGCGCCGGCCACCGGCTTCGCCTTCGACGTCGTGCGCAGACCCGCCCCCGACATCGCCACCGTCCTCGGCGGCGGATGGATCGCCTCCGGACCCGCGGTGGAGTCCCGCCAGCCGGAACCCGTCTGGCCGCCGCGCCTGCGCACGCTGCCGCGCGAAGCCGCCGGAGAGGTGCAGACCCCCCTCCAGGGCGAAGCGGCGCGCGAGCTGAAGATCGGCGACCGGGTCTGGTTCCGGCACGCCAAGAGCGGCGAACCCGCAGAGCGGATCCTGAGCTACCACCTCGTCGCCGGCGGCTCCGTCGTCGACGAACTGCCCACCTATCGCGGTGAGGGGAAGGCCTTCCTATGACGCGTCCCGGCGGAACCTGGCAGAACTGGGGGCGCTCCGCATCCGTGCGCCCCGTGCGGGTGGAACGCCCGCGCTCGCCCGAGGGCGTGCAGCGCGCGGTCAAGGCGGCGGCATCCCAGGGCCTCACGGTCAAGGCGATCGGCGCAGGCCACAGCTTCACCGGCATCGCGGTCGCTCCGGGCGTGCTGCTGGAACTGGACGACATGCAGGGCCTCGTCTCGGCCGACGCGGCCACCGGACGTGTCACGCTGCTCGCGGGCACCCGGCTGCACCGCATCCCGTCGCTGCTGCGCCCCTACGGCCTCGCCATGGAGAACCTCGGAGACATCGACCGGCAGTCCATCGCCGGCGCGATCTCCACCGGCACGCACGGCACCGGCACGGGATTCGGCGGGATCGCCACGCAGGTGCGCGGCCTGACTCTCATCACGGCCGACGGCGAGTTCCTGCGCATCGACGAGACCCACGACAGCGAGCTGCTGGCCGGTGCCGTCGTCGGCCTCGGGGCGCTCGGCGTGGTCGTGGAGGTGACCCTGCAGTGCGTGCCGGCGTTCGTGCTGCACGCGGTGGACGCGCCCGCGCCGCTCGACGAGACGCTCGAGACCGTGCATGAGCAGGCCGCCGCGGCCGACCACCTCGAGTTCTACTGGCATCCGCACACGGACGTGGCGCTGAAGAAGACGCAGACACGACTGCCGGAATCCGCAAAGCGGAATCCGATCCCTCCGATGCAGCACTGGCTCGACGAGACCGTGCTGACCAACGGCGTCTTCGGCGCCTTCTGCGCGGTCAGCCGCGTCGTCCCGGCGATCATCCCGCCGTTCAACCGGCTCGCGGTCAAGCTGACCGGTGACGGCGAGTACTCCGATGAGTCGCACCGTGTGCTCATCCACCACCGCAACGTGCGATTCCGCGAGATGGAGTATGCGATCCCGGCCGGGAACCTCGTTCCCGCGTTCGAGGAGGTGCGGGCACTCGTCGCCGATCGCGGTTGGCGGATCGAGTTCCCCGTCGAGGTGCGCTTCGCGGCATCCGATGATCTGTGGATGTCCACCGCCTCGGGTCGTGACAGTGCGTACATCGCCGTGCACCGCTACTGGCGCACCGATCCGCGCCCCTACTTCGACGCCGTCGAGCAGATCATGCTCCGTTACGGCGGACGCCCGCACTGGGGCAAGCTGCACAGCCTGGATGCCGAGCAGCTTCGGGAGCGGTACCCGCGCTTCGACGACTTCATCGCCCTGCGCGACCGGCTCGACCCGAAGCGCGTGTTCGGCAACAGGCATCTCGAGCGCATTCTCGGAGCCTGAGAACCGCCTGTCGTCCAGCCGATGCGCAGAGTCGCGCACATAGGATGGATCAAGATCCAAGAGGGGGCATCCATGGAATGGCTGTGGCCGGTACTGATCATCGTGGGCATCGTGGTGCTCATCGGGATCTATCTGTGGTCGACCTACAACTCGCTCGTGCAGCTGAACGTGCGCGTGGACGAGGCGTGGAGCGGCATCACCGTGCAGCTCAAGCGCCGAGCCGACCTCATCCCGAACCTCATCGAGACCGTGCGCGGCTACGCTGCCCATGAGAAGTCCGTGTTCGAGGGCGTCACCCGGGCACGTGCTGAGACGCTCTCCGCGACGGGCCCCGCTGAGGCGGGAGTCGCCGAGGGACATCTCCAGCAGGCGCTGCGCAGTCTCTTCGCGGTGGCCGAGGCCTACCCGCAGCTTCAGGCCAGCCAGAACTACCTGCAGCTGCAGCACTCGCTGGTCGACACCGAGGACAAGATCCAGGCGGCCCGTCGCTTCTACAACGGCGGCGTGCGCGAGCTGAACACCAAGATCAAGGTGTTCCCCAACAACATGTTCGCCCGCGGCCTCGGCTTCACCGAGCGCGAGTTCTTCGAGGTCGCCGACGGGAACGCGATCTCAGAACCACCCCGCGTGCAGTTCTGACGGAAAGGCCCCGCTCCGGCGGGGCCTTTCTCATTCCCGCGGGTGCGCGTGACGGTCGAGGGGCGCCTCGCCGCCGTGCAGCGCCCGCGCCACCGCATCCGTCGCGTCACCCCACCCCGACACGCTGATGCGCTCCAGGCCCTGCCAGGCGGCCGCTCTGACGAGCTCCCCGGCGATCCGCGGGGCGTCGGCCTCCGGCCGCGCCTGCGGCTCCCACCACGCCGACTGCACACGCAGCACGGAGGCCGCGCGATCCGCCTTCAGGTCGGTGCGCGCGACGATCCTGTCGCCGACGAGCACAGGCAGCGAGTAGTACCCGTAACGCCGCTTGTGCGCGGGGACGTAGATCTCGATCCGGTAGTCGAAGTCGAACACGCGCAGGGCGCGGTCACGGAACCACACCACCGGATCGAACGGCGTCAGCAGGGCCGCGCGGTCGATGCGGCGGGGGAGCGCGGCGTCGCGGTGCCGCCAGGCGGACGGGGCCCTCCCGCCACGATCCCAGCCCCGCACGGTCACCGGCTCCAGCTCGCCGGCATCGACGAGGTCCGCGACCGCCGCGCGCACGGCGGACTGGTCCCGGAACCGGTAGTAGTCGTTCAGATCGGCGACCGTCGAGACCCCGTAGGAGCGCGCCGCGCGGCGCACCAGCTCGCGCACGGCGTCCTGCTCGGCCACCGGCGCGGCCAGTACCTCCGCGGGCACGATCTGCTCGGCCAGGCCGTAGCGACGCTCGAACCCGATCCGCCCCGCGATCGCCACCTCGCCGCACCGCCAGAGGTGCTCCAGCGCCGACTTCGCGGCATCCCAGTCCCACCAGGGCCCGCGCTCGCGCGGCGCATCGTCGCGCAGATCCGCCGGCCGCAGCGGGCCCCGATCACGCAGTTCGGCGCGCACCCATTCGAGCGTGCGCGCGTTCGCATGCATCCAGCTGTCCGGTCGGGATGCCCGGTCCCGCCACGCCCGCATCCGGAAGTCCCAGAGAGCCCAGTCCTCGACGGGCATGAAGGCGGCTTCGTGGGCGAGGTACTCGACGTAGTGCGTCGTGCGGGAGAGGAACGACCGATCGAGCAGCGCCGTGTCGTAAGCGCCCAGCCGCGAGAACATCGGCATGTAGTGCGAGCGCGCGAACACGTTCACGGAGTCGATCTGCAGCACGCCCAGGCGATCCATGGCCCGGTGCAGGTGGCGGGATGCCACGGCATCCGGCATCCGCCGGGAGAAGCCCTGTGCGGCGAGCGTGATCCGGCGCGCCTCTCCGGCGCTGAGGGAGGTGGTCGTCGACGTCACCCGTTCAGGCTATCCGGGCCCTCCGACACGGAGCGGGGCGCTGCCGGGGAGCATACGTAGAATTGCACAATGAGCGACAACCCCACACCGAGGTTCCGCAATCCGTTCCGCCATTATCCGCCGGTGACGGACCGCACCGTCACCACCGAGGTCGACGAGGCGGTGCCCAAGCCGCTGCGCGTCACCGCCGCGTATGCCTGGCGTCTGCTCGTCATCGCCGGGGCCATCGCCCTGTTCATCTGGCTGGTGATGCTGCTCAAGGCGCTGGTGATCCCGCTTATGGTCGGAATCCTGATCACGGCACTGCTGTGGCCGGCATTCCAGATCATGCTCCGTGCGCGGTTCCCGCGCTGGCTGGCCATCGCCACCACGGTCATCGGCACGATCGCCATCGTGGCGGGCCTGCTGTGGCTGGTCATCTGGCAGGTGCGTGCGCAATGGCAGGACGTCCAGGAGAGGACGCTGGTGGCCATCGAGCAGCTCAAGGTCCTGCTGCTCGACAGTCCGTTCCACCTCACCGCCTCCGACATCGACGGCTACATCGCACAGCTGCAGACGCTGCTCACCGAGCAGCAGAACTGGCTGTGGAGCGCTGCCGGGGCCGTCACCGGCACGGCGGCGGAGGTGCTCACGGGCGCCGTGCTCTCGCTGTTCATCCTGATCTGCCTGCTGGCCGACGGCGGCGGCATCTGGAAGTGGACGCTGCGCCTCTTCCCCCGCACGGCGAGGCCCGCCGTCGACGCCGCGGCGCGCAACGGCTGGGAGACCGTGATCAACTACGCCCGCACGCAGATGCTGGTCGCGGGCATCGACGCCGTGGGCATCGGCGTCGGAGCCGCTCTCCTCGGGGTGCCGATGGCCATTCCAGTGGCGGTTCTGGTGTTCCTCGGATCGTTCGTCCCGATCGTCGGCGCCGTCGTGACCGGCGCTGTGGCGGTGTTCCTGGCACTCGTGTACAACGGCCCCTGGATCGCCCTGGCGATGCTCGGTGTCGTTCTGCTCGTGCAGCAGCTGGAAGGGCACATCCTGCAGCCGATCCTGATGGGCTCGGCGGTCAAGGTGCATCCGCTCGCCGTCGTGCTCGTCGTCGCGGGAGGCGCGATGATCGCCCGCATCCCGGGTGCCCTGTTCGCCGTCCCGTTGGCGGCCTTCATCAACGTCGCGGCGGTGACCATCAGCACCGGCGCCTGGCGCACGGGCGAGGAGCCCGCCGCCGATCTCATCTGGAGCACAGTCCCGCGTGAGCGGACGAGGAGGAATCGATGACCGCAGTCCCGAGCCTGGCGGAGTTCTCAGCCGCAGCCGAGAGCCTGTCCGGGGTGATCTCGCACACGCCGACCGAGCTGTCGCGCGCGCTCAGCGACATCGTCGGGGCGCCGGTGCTGCTGAAGATGGAGAATCTGCAGCGCACGGGCTCGTTCAAGATCCGCGGTGCGACGTACCGGCTCGCCCAGCTCACCGCTGAGGAGCGCTCGCGCGGCGTGGTCGCGGCGTCAGCCGGCAACCACGCGCAGGGTGTGGCACTCGCCGCGCAGTCCCTCGGGATCCCCGCGACGATCTTCATGCCGCTGGGCGTGCCGGTGCCGAAGCTGCTGGCGACGCGTGGTTACGGCGCCGAGGTGGTGCTGGAGGGGGAGACGGTGGCGACCTCGCTGCGCCTCGCGGCCGAGTTCGCCGAGCGCACTGGTGCGGTGCTGATCCCGCCGTTCAACCACCGCGACGTGATCATCGGCCAGGGGACGCTCGGACTGGAGATCTTCCAGGACGTCCCCGACGTCGACACCGTGATCATGGGCATCGGCGGCGGCGGGCTGATCGCCGGCGTCGCCGCCGCCATCAAGCAGGCCGCCGCGGAGGCCGGACGCACGGTGCGGGTCATAGGCGTGCAGGCTGAGAACGCCGCCGCCGTGCCGCCATCCCTGCAGGCCGGGGAGCCGGTCGAGATCACCACGCACCCCACCATCGCCGACGGGATCCTCGTCGCCCGGCCCGGCGACATCCCCTTCGAGATCATCCAGGAGCTCGTGGACGAGGTCGTCACGGTCACCGAGGACGACATCGCCCGGGCGCTGCTGGTGCTGCTCGAGCACGCCAAGGTCGTCGTCGAGCCGGCCGGAGCGGTCGGCGTCGCAGCCATCCTCGCGGGGAAGGTCAAGGGCACAGGTAAGACCGTCCCGATCCTCTCGGGCGGCAACATCGACCCCATGCTGCTCCAGCGCGTGGTCTCGCACGGGCTCGCGGCCTCCGGCCGCTACGCGACCGTGCGGATCGCGCTGCCGGACCGCCCCGGCCAGCTCGCGAAGGTCTCCGAGATCCTCGCGCAGGTCGGTGCGAACGTCATGGAGGTGCTGCACACCCGGCACGGTCACGGCCTTCAGATCAGCGAGATGATCCTGCAGCTCTCGATCGAGACCCGGGGCCCCGAGCACACTCAGCTCGCGCTGGACACGCTGCGCGCGGCGGGATTCGAGCCGGAGATCGTGGCGGACTAGCATTCGCCCGCCGAGACGCGGAAGGCGGGATGCCCCTCAGGGGCATCCCGCCTTCTGTCGTGCCGGTCGCGGTCAGCCGGTGTAGGTCTCCACGCCCGTGATCTCGACGGAGATCGCGCGGCCGTTGGGAGCCTCATAGCTGGTCTTCTCGCCGATCTTCAGGCCGAGGATGGCCTGTCCGAGCGGGCTGGCCTCGCTGTAGACGTCCATGTCGGCGCCCACCGCGATCTCGCGGCTGCCGAGCAGGAACACCTCTTCGCCGCCGGCGACGATCGCGGTGACGACGGTGCCGGGCTCGACGATGCCGCGGCTGGTGGGGGCCTCGCCGACCTTCGCGGTCTTCAGCAGCTGCTGGAGCGTGACGATGCGCGCCTCCTGCTTGCCCTGCTCGTCCTTGGCTGCGTGGTAGCCGCCGTTCTCCTTGAGGTCGCCCTCTTCACGGGCAGCCTCGATGCGTGCGGCGATCTCCTCGCGACCGGTGGTCGAGAGGCGCTCGAGCTCTTCGGCGAGCCGGTCGTAGGCCTCCTGCGTGAGGAACGGTACCTGAGCGTCTGTGGACACAGCGTGCTCCTTCGGTGCGGGCCCCTTCAGGGGCTGAGGATTCCGAACCGTCTGCTGCGGCTCGGCGGATATGCCAAGACGCCCCGGCGTGGGCCGGGGCGTCGGTCGTCTTGCGGACGAGTCTAAGCGACCCAGCAGGACTTCACCAAACCGGTCGTCGCAGCCGCGACGGTCGGGATGCGCACGTCCAGCGCCGAGGTGTGCTTCTGCGAGGCCGGGATCTCGAGCACCTTCCAGCCCACGATGCCGAACTCCTCGTCGAGCGCCTGCACCACGCACACGACGTCGGCGCCGCGCGGCGCGGTGTACTGGAAGCGGACGTCCACGCTGTGATCGTCGTTGAGCGTGAAGCCCATGTCGTCGGCGCTCACGGTGCTCATCTCGTTCACCACGGTCATCCAGCCGAAGGCGCCCACGAGCACGGCCGCGACGGTGCCGCCGATGATCCAGGGCAGCCGTCGGCGACCGGTGCGACCATAGCGCTCGTCGAGTTCGCGTGCGGTGGTCACGGGTCTCCTGATCCTTCGTGGAGGGACGGGCCGTTCCGCATCGGCGGATAGGCTGGTACTCCCAGGTTATTCGACCTGAGGATGAAAGGCGCACCATGATCCTGTTCGGCGACAACACCCCGATGCCCACGCCGACCTCGACCGTCCCGCCCGAGATCGTGACCCCGGGTTTCGCCGGCTTCGCCGTCGTGATCGTGGTGGTCGCGGCCGTCATCCTGCTGATCTGGGACATGAACCGCCGCATCCGCCGGGTCCGCTACCGCGAAGAGGTGCGGGACGAACTGGATGCCGAGCTGGCCGCGGCATCCGATGGTCCCGCCGGCGCCGACGCGCCTGCCGAGACCGTCGCGCCCACCGAGCCCGACGACGACGGCGCCAAGCGCTGACCCGCGGGCTCTCCCCGCGTCAGACGCCGACGCGCTGGAAGGCGTCCTCGCTGATCCCCTGATCCAGGATGCGCTTCGCCCACTCCTTGGCGGAGTGCAGGCTGTGGTCGCGGTAGTTGCCGCACTCCACCGCCGAGACGCCGGGCACGTCACTCCACTGCGCGGGGCCCGCGATGAACTCCAGGCCCGCGCGGACCGCAGCGACGACGTCGACGACCGCCGGCTCGCCCCACATGATCAGGTGGAACCCGGTACGGCATCCGAACGGCGAGAAGTCGATGACGCCGTCGATCTCGTCGCGCAGCACGCTCGCCATGGTGTGCTCGATGGTGTGCAGTCCCGCGGTGGGGATCTCGCCCTCGTTGGGCTGCACGAAGCGCACGTCGAAGTTCGAGATGGCGTCGCCCTTCGGGCCGCGCTCGACGCCGATCAGGCGCACGTAGGGCGCGTGCACGGCGGTGTGGTCCAGGGTGAAGCTCTCGACGTCGGCCATGGTGATCCTCCAGATCTTTCAGCTGTCAGGATGCCACGCCGCACCGCGGAGGCGGCAGCGGATGACGCCCGGTGTCAGCCGGCGAGCCCCAGCGAGGGGGCGTGGGGCGCCAGCGAGATGAGCAGGCAGGCCGTCCAGTGGCACAGGAACGCCAGGACGGTGCAGACGTGGAAGATCTCGTGGAAGCCGAAGTGGCCGGGCCACGGGTTGGGCTTCTTCATCGCGTAGATCACCGCGCCGATCGTGTACAGCACGCCGCCCACGCAGACCAGCACCATCATGGCGACGTTGGCGTGCACCAGGTCGACCATGTACATCACGGCGGCCCAGCCGAGGGCGAGATACAGCGCGACGTACAGCCAGCGCGGCGCATTGATCCAGAAGACGCGGAACAGGATGCCCAGGATCGCGCCGCTCCACACGACGATCAGCAGCAGCGTGCCCTTGCCGGGCTCCAGCGCCAGCACCGCCAGCGGCGTGTACGTGCCCGCGATCAGCAGCAGGATGTTCGCGTGGTCGATGCGCTTGAGCACCATCTTGGTCTTCGGACCCCAGTTGAAGCGGTGGTACAGCGCGGAGTTGCCGAACAGCAGCAGCGAGGTGGCCATGAACACCGCGGCGGCCCATTTGCCCGGGGCGCCGTGCGCGAGCACGATCAGGACGATGCCCGCCGCGATCGCGACGGGGAAGGTGCCCGCGTGGATCCATCCCCGCCAGCTCGGTTTGATCTCGACGGCGGCGTCCTTCGCCGCGGCCTCGAGAAGCGGGAGCTGGGGGACATCGGGATCGCCTGCGGCTCGGGTGCTCACGTGCTCACTCTAGGCGCGGCCGCATTCCGTCAGCCGTACATATCCTGCGCGCTCCGGTGCCTCCCGGTCTGTGGAGGTAGCGTAGGGATGTGAGTGCACGCGAGAGCTCGGGGCGGGGACCCCTCTATCGGCTCTACGGGAACCGTCTTCGACGTCGGATCGACCCGGCGACCGTGCCGCACCACGTCGCGATGATGATCGACGGCAACCGCCGCTGGGCCCGTCAGCTCGGCTACGAGTCGGCGGCCGACGGCCATCGCGCGGGTGCAGCGAAGATGCGGGAGTTCCTCGGCTGGTGCGACGAGCTCGGCGTGGACGTGGTCTCGCTCTACCTGCTGTCCGCCGACAACCTGACCAAGCGGGATTCGAAGGAGATCGGCGACCTCATCGAGATCATCGCCGAACTCGCGGACACCCTGTCGAAGCACGGCGACTGGCGAGTGCAGCACGTCGGCAGGGCAGACATCCTGCCGCCGGAGCTGGCGCGCGTGCTCGCGGATGCCGAGGAGCGGACCCGCGACCACACCGGGCTGCACGTGAACCTCGCGGTCGGCTACGGCGGTCGCAATGAGATCGTGGACGCGGTGCGCAGCATCATCGGCAAGCACAACGCGTCCGGCGGCACCCTGGAGGACCTCGCGGCCCATCTCACCCCCGAGATGATCGGCGAGCACCTGTACACCGGCGGACAGCCCGACCCCGATCTGGTGATCCGCACCAGCGGCGAGCAGCGCCTCAGCGACTTCCTGCTCTGGCAGAGCGCCCACAGCGAGTTCTACTTCGTCGAGGCGCTCGGCCCGGACCTCCGGCGGGTGGACTTCCTGCGCGCCATCCGCGACTTCGCCGACCGCGACCGCCGCTTCGGTCGCTGACACGTCGCGGCGCGCCGACCTCCGCCGGATGCGCAAGACTGGACGGATGAGCGCTCTGGATGACTACCTCGCGTCGTTCACGGGGGAGACCGGCTATCTGAACTGGGCGGCGTTCGGTCCGCTCGCGCCGGCGGTCCGATCCGCGATGCACGATGCGGTCGAGGTGATGGGCGGATACAGTCCACGCGAGCATGCGACCGTCACCGCTCGCACCGGGCGCGCCGTCGCCGGCATCGCGGAGATGCTCGGCGCGAAGCGGGCGGAGGTCGTGCTGCGTCCGAGCTCGACGGATGCCCTGCAGCACGCCCTGTACGGGCTGAGCGGCGCAGTGATCGCGGGATCCGGTGAGTTTCCCAGCATCAGCCTCACGCTGCAGCGCGCCGCCGACGCGTCGTCCGGTGCGCTCGCGCCGCGCTGGATCGACCCGGCCGACGGGCGGGTCACGACGGATGCCGTCGCGACCGCACTCGACGACGACGTGACGGCGGTGGCGGTCAGCCATGTCGACTACCGCACCGGCTATCGCGCGGACCTGACGGCGCTGCGAGAGCTCATCGGCCCCGATCGGCTGCTCATCGTGGACGCGGTCCAGTCGTTCGGCGTCGTCGACGAGGACTGGAGCACCGCCGACGTGGTGGCCGGGCACGGGTACAAGTGGCTGCGTTCGGGGCGGGGCACCGGCTTCGCGCGCTTCTCCGACCGCGCCGTGGAGCGCCTCCGTCCCGTGCTCAGCGGGATCACCGGCATCGACGCCGACGGGCCGTTCTCCGGGGCCGTGCCTCCGCCGGCATCCGCTGCCCGTGCCTTCAGCGCCAGCGTGCCCGACCACCTCGCCGCGGTGCGGCTCGCGGCCGCGCTGGACGAGATGCGCGACGCAGGCGTCGCGGCGATCGCGAAGGCCGTGCAGCGCAATGTCGACAAGATCCTCGCGATCGCGGAGCGTCACGGGATCCGGTCGGCGACGCCGGCCGATCCCGCGCGGCGCGCGGGGATCGTCTCCCTCATCCCCGACGATGCGGAGGGGCTCGGCCGGGCCCTCGGCGACGCCGGGCTGGCCGTCACCGTCCGCGGCGGGGCCGTGCGCGTCGCCGCGCACGCCGGCACCGGTGCGGAGACGCTGCGGATGCTGGACGACGCGCTCACGGCATCCGGAAACCGGACGTTCATCACCTCTTAATACGACACGCCCGCGCGTCGTTCGCGGCGTACGACCGAGCGGGTCGTAGCTTCTAGGCATCGGACACCGTGCCCGATCGAGTCGGCCTCCAGGATCGCGACTCGTGGCCCCTGGTCGACTCGCTGCAGAGCCGGGATCATCCCGGATAGGGGAGTGGATCGTGACCACACGTTCAGCGCAGCAGCAGTCCACCCGCAAGGCCGTCGCAACCGGAGCCGTGTCACACGATGACACGGCTCTTCGCGCATATGTGCTCGACACCTCGGTGCTGCTCAGCGACCCGCAGGCCCTGTTCCGCTTCGCGGAGCACTCGATCGTCCTGCCGGTCGTGGTGATCTCGGAGCTCGAGGCGAAGCGCAACGACCCCGAGCTCGGCTACTTCGCGCGACGCGCTCTGCGGCATCTCGACGAGCTCCGGGTCGAGCACGGGCGGCTGGACTTCCCGGTCGAAGTCGGTGAGGGCGGCACGCTGCGCGTCGAGCTCGGCACCGCCGACCTGTCGATCCTGCCCGCCGGCATCCGGCTGAGCGACAACGACAGCCGCATCCTCGCCACGGCCGCGCAGCTCGCGCAGGACGGTCAGGCCGTCACGATCGTCTCCAAGGACCTGCCGATGCGCGTCAAGGCTGCATCCCTCGGTCTGCAGGCCGAGGAGTACCTCGCCGAGCAGGCCATCGATTCGGGTTGGACCGGCATCGCGCCGCTCGACCTCTCCGGCGACGAGATGAGCGACCTCTACGAGAGCGAGGTCGGCCTGAGCGAGCAGGTGCGCGGGGTTCCGGTCAACACGGGGCTGATCATCCACTCCGAGCGCGGCTCGGCTCTCGGCCGGGTCACCGGCGACGGGGAGTACCGCCTGGTGCGGGGTGACCGCGAGGTGTTCGGACTGCACGGACGGTCGGCCGAGCAGCGCATCGCGATCGACCTGCTGCTCGACCCCGAGGTCGGGATCGTCTCGCTCGGCGGGCGAGCCGGTACCGGCAAGTCGGCACTGGCGCTGTGCGCGGGCCTGGAGGCCGTGCTGGAACGGCAGCAGCAGAAGAAGATCATCGTGTTCCGGCCTCTGTTCGCGGTCGGCGGGCAGGAGCTCGGCTACCTCCCCGGCGATCGCGAGGAGAAGATGAACCCGTGGGGCCAGGCGGTGTACGACACCCTCGGCTCCGTCGTCTCGGGCAACGTTCTCGACGAGGTGGTGGAGCGCGGGATGCTGGAGGTGCTGCCGCTCACGCACATCCGGGGGCGCTCGCTGCACGACGCCTTCGTGATCGTCGACGAGGCGCAGTCGCTGGAGCGCAACGTGCTGCTGACAGTGCTCAGCCGGATGGGGCAGAACTCGCGCGTCATCCTCACGCACGACGTGGGGCAGCGCGACAACCTGCGGGTCGGCCGGCACGATGGCATCGCGAGCGTGATCGAGACGCTCAAGGGGCACGATCTGTTCGGGCACGTCACCCTCACCCGGTCGGAGCGCTCCGCGATCGCGGCGCTGGTCACGGAGCTGCTGGAGGGCGGGGAGCTCAGCTGACGGCATCCGCCTCGGCGGATCGGGCGCGTCCCGATCCGCCGCAGCGGGGCACTCCTGCACGACCCGGGAACGGATGCACGACGTCGTACGCACTTCGGGGGCCGACACGCCACATT
>Ga0308161_1000351_pt1 | contig 80217 bp, 78 predicted proteins | sample PhyFR2_FD_201034 | JGI IMG/M metagenome (GOLD analysis project Ga0308161, IMG submission 201034) | Phyllosphere microbial communities from UC Gill Tract Community Farm, Albany, California, United States - DLSLF.R2 | ecosystem: Host-associated > Plants > Phyllosphere > Unclassified | place: USA...
TGGGCCGCCGCGATGGGCCATCCATGGCCCAGCGCGGCTAACCCGGCGTCCTGCCGGGTTACCCACGGATTCAAGCCTGCGTTCGGCCAGCGTGTTTGACGGGGCGCCTGAGATCAAGATCAAAAGCAGAGCCAGAGCCAGAGCCAGAGCAGAAGAAGGCTGAGTTCTATCTGATGTATGGAGATCAAAATGTGGGAGGGGCGGTGCGACGATTCGACTTGCCCCCGATGAGGGAGTGCCAGCTCATACATCTGTGATTGACCCACTGCCATCGGGGGCAAGCCCCCTCCCACATTTGGAATGAGTTCGGCTTAACAACCCCGGTCGGCTCTAAGGCCGCCGCGCTCTTGCTTTTGATCTGAAATCGCCCCGTCAACCACGATGGCCGGAATCCGATATTGATTTGGGGGCTAAACCGGCAGGGATGCCGGTTTAGCCGCCCTGCGCCATGGATGGCACGTGGCGGCGGCCCCCCAAATCAATGTCGGATTACGGGCACACCGAGCCTAGGCGAGGTGCCGAGTGGTGGGGCGTGTACGGGCGTAACCCTAAGTGGCCGTTACCTAAATAATGGATATGTACACAAAGCCGCCATCAACCCCCACCCACCATATGCTCCGCAATCCTCATCCTCAACCACCGCTCCGCCGGATCATTGTCATGCACCCCGCTCCACACCATCGACAACTCCGCCGCATCAATCGCAAACGGCGGATCCTCGGCCCGTAACGCAGTGCCCTCGGTCAACGCACACGCCGCATAATCCGGCACGGTCGCAATGATCTGCGTCCCCGCCAACAACGCCCGCAACCCGCTGAATTGCGGCACCGCCAACACCACCCGCCGTGCACGGCCGATGCGGGCCAGGTCCAAATCGATGTTGCCGCTCAAATCCCCGGAGAACGACACCATCGCATGGGGCCGCTCGCAATAGTCATCCAGTGTCAGCGGTGCCACCCCATCATCCCCACGCAGCACCTTGCACGGAATATCCCGCAGTTTCTTGCGCTTGGCATTCGCCGGCAGTTCGGTGGTGTAGCTCACCCCCACGGAAATCTCGCCGCTGGCCAGCAGCGCCGACATCAGCAGGTAATTGGCACGGCGTACCACCACAATGATGCCGGGGGCTTCTTCGCGCAGTTGACTGAGCAACGGCGGAAACAGGCCGAATTCGGCGTCGTCGGACAAACCGATGCGGAACACCGCGCAACTGGTAGAAGGGTCGAAATCCTTGGCACGGCTGACCGCGCCGGAAATAGTGTCCATCGCGGGTTGCAGCTCCTTGAGGATCGCCAGGGCGCGTGGCGTGGGTTCCATGCTCCGTCCGTTGCGCAGCAGCAATGGGTCGTCGAACAGGTCGCGCAACCGGCCCAACGCCGCACTCACCGCCGGTTGGCCCATGAAGAGTTTTTCGGCGACCCGGGTCAGGTTCTTCTCGAACATCAGCGCCTCGAAAATCACCAGCAGGTTCATGTCGACGCGGCGCAGGTCGTTGCGGTTCATGGCGATATCCAAACGATTGGCAGGTTGCCAGCTAAGCACGCAAAACACTGGCTTGATTGCATGCCTGTGCTGTCTTTTCCGTGACTGCACCTGACGAAATTAACAACGATTAACTCGTCAGCCAGACGGTCCGGCAACAAGATTGACGCCATCTACACTGCACCCATTCACCGGGAACGCTCCCATCGACTGCGGATATCCGTCATGGCCCGAACTGAGCACTGCGCTCCTCGCTTATCCGCTACCGGCGGCCTATGCCCCCGGCGCGAGCGTATCGCCAAGCAATTGATCCTCGCCAACCTCGGCGAAAGCCTGGCGATTGCCGACCTGGCCCAGGCCTGCGCGTTGTCGCGCAGCCATTTTTCCCGTGCATTCAAGTGCACCACCGGGCTGTCGCCCCAGGAGTGGATACGCCTGCAACGCATCCAACGGGCCAAGGAGTTGATCACTCAATCCTCCCTGAGCCTGACGCAGATCAGCCAGGAATGCGGGTTTTGCGACCAGGCGCATTTCTGCCATATGTTCACTCGCAGCGAAGGCGTCAACCCGATGACCTGGCGAAACCACCAACTGCGTCACAAGCCTCAAGAGATCGCCGCCTAGTGGTCTGCACGTACGTGGAATATGCTGGCCGCTTACTTTCTCCAGAGCATGGCCACCCATGAGTGACTCACGCGACCAGGCCGTGCACTTCGGGCCCTACCGTATCCACCCGCACCAGCGCCTGGTGCTGGAGGCCGGTCGCCCGTTGCGCCTGGGACGGCGGGCCGTGGATATCCTGCTGATCCTGCTGGAGCAGGCCGGCAATGTGGTGAGCAAACAGGAACTGATTGCCCGGGTCTGGCCCAAGAGCGTGGTGGAAGACGGCAACCTGCGGGTGCATATGGCGGCGTTGCGCAAGGCGCTGGGCGATGGTCAGGCCGGGCAGCGCTATATCGTCACGGTGGCCCAGCGTGGCTACAGTTTTGTTGCGCCACTGAGCATCGAACCGATGAGCCTGCCCACCGAAGGCACACCCCAACGCCCCTGCCATAACCTGCCGCTGCGCCGCACCCGCATGCTCGGCCGCCAGGCGCTGATCGACACGTTGGTGCAGCATCTGCCCGAGCAGCGCTTTATCACCCTCACCGGCGCTGGCGGCATCGGCAAGACCACCGTGGCGTTGCGCGTGGCGGAATTGTTGATCGGGCATTACCGCGACGGTATCCGGCTGCTGGACCTGGCGCCCCTCAGCGCACCGTCGATGATCCTGCCCAACCTCGCCGCCCTGCTCGACCTGACCCATACCGAGCACGAACCGTTGGCCACCTTCGCGCGCCGCCTGCAAGAGCACCAAGTGCTGCTGGTGATCGACAACTGCGAGCACCTGCTGGACGACATCGCGCTGATCAGCGAAACCCTGCTGCGCCACGCGCCCAAACTGCACATCCTGGCCACCAGCCGCGAAGCCTTGCGCGCCGAAGGCGAGTCGGTGCAACGCCTGGAACCCCTGGCCTGCCCGCCCGCCACCGGCAACCGCGCCCAGGCGTTGGGCTATCCGGCCCTGCAATTGCTGATCGAGCGCGCCATGTCCCATCAGGACAGCTTCGAACTCAGCGAAGCCGAACTGCCCCTGGCGATTGATATCTGCCAGCGCCTGGACGGCATTCCCCTGGCGATTGAATTAGTGGCCGCGCAGATTGAGCGCTTCGGCCTGCCGGGTTTGCTGGTGCAGATGGAAGACAATTTTCGCCTGCTCACCCGCGGCCGGCGCAGCGCCCTGCCCCGGCATCAAACGTTGCGCGCGACCCTGGATTGGAGCTTCGACCTGCTCACGGCGTGCGAGCAAATCTGCCTGCGCCGTCTCGCGGTGTTCCGGGGCGGTTTCAGCCTGGCCAGCGCTGCGGCGGTGATCGCCGGGGAGCAGGTCGCACCGGCCGAGGTGCTGGGCTCGATCACTCAACTCGTCGCCAAATCCTTGCTCAATGTGGAGCCCGGCGATGAAGAGATGGTCTACCGCCTGCTGGACATCACTCGCACCTACGCCCTGGAAAAACTCAGTGTCGCCGACGAGCTCGACGCCACCCGTGAACGCCACGCCAACCGCTGCCTGGCGTTGATGAACCAGGCGCAGGACGACTGGGAGCTGATCGCGACCCAGCCGTGGATCGACCGCTATGCCCCCCTGCGTGAAGACGTCCGGGCCGCCCTCGACTGGGGCCTGGGCGATCAGGGCGTGCACTTGCTGGGCATTCGTCTCACCGTCAGCGCCATGCCGTTGTGGCAGGAGCTGTCGCTGCTGCGCGAGCATGGCTTTTACGTGGGCAAAGCCTTGGCGCGGCTGGCGCAATCGAGTGCGCCGAGCCAGCGCTTGCACATGGCGTTGCAGCTGGCTTTCGGCAGTTTTTCCTATCATGCCCAAGGGGGTACGCCGCAGACGATCGAAGCCTTTGCCTGTGCACGGCGCCTGGCTGAAGCCGACAAAAACCTGGCTGGCCAATTGCGTGCGGTGTCAGGGCAAATGGCGGTCAGCCTGTGCGACGGCAACTACCGCGAGGCCTTGAAACAAAGCCTGTATTTCGATCAATTGGGGCCACACGCCGCACCGCTGCTGGACCTCAGCGCCCAGCGCCTGAGAGTGCTGGCGCAGCACTTCGCCGGCCACCAGGCACTGGCGCAGCACAATGCCGAACAGGTGATCCAGCGCATGGCCCAGAGCGGCCATCTCAATCGGTTTACCCATGGTTTTGGCGTGCAGTACGACCAGAGCGTGGCGTCGCTGACCATCCTGGCGCGTATCCTGTGGCTGCGCGGTTTTCCCGACCAGGCATGGCGCACCGCAAGCCAGGCACTGGCGCTGGCGTTGCAGATCAACCACGGCACGTCGATCTGCTACACCCTGGCCCTCGCCGGGGTGGTGATCGCCCAGTACAACGGCGACACGGTTGCGGCCCGCGATCAGTTGGACCTGCTGTTGCAGCAGGCGCAAAAACACTCGGTGCCGTTGTTCCACGCCTGGGCGCAGTGCTACGAGGGCACGATGCAGATTGCCGAAGTGAAGGGGTTGGGGTTGGTCGAGGACATTCTGGTGACCTTCAATGCCATCGCGGTGAATGATGCCCTGTTCGAGCGCGCCAGAAGCGGTGCGGCCGGCTGGTGCACCCCGGAGATTCTGCGCGTGCGCGCCCAGAACATGGCCGATGCACAGGCAGCCGAAACCTTGCTGCTCGAAGCCCTGGGCCTGGCGCACCAACAAGGCGCGCTGGCCTGGGAATTGCGGTGCGCGGACAGCCTGGCGCGGCTGTGGCGCACCCAAGGCCGCGTGCAGGCCGCCCGCGACCTGCTGGGTTGCGTCTATGAGCGGTTTACCGAGGGTTTCGCTACCCAGGATCTAATCCGCGTACGCCGCCTGCTCGACGAGTTGCAAGACAAACGGCCGGCCTGAAAACGGCCCCAGGTAATGCCCATAACCCTGTTGCAAACGCGCCACCTGTTGCGGGTCGCGCAGGAGTGCCAAGGCATAACTGCGCACGCTGTTGAACAGGCGATAGCGTGGATATCCGGGGCCGGGTTCAAGGTTCAGCAGCGAGGTGTCGACCAGCCGCGTCAGCAAGTAAAGCAGGTCGGCATGCTCCAGCTCTGTGCCGGCCACCAGCTCACTCAAGGTGGGCAAGGTCACCGCCATTTTGAACAGGCTCATTTGCAGAAACAGCCAGCGCTCCGGCAGGCTCAGGCGCTGGTAGGTCCAGTCCAGCGCAGCGCTCAGGGATTGGTGGCGCTCCACCGCCGTGCGACGGCCCCGCGTGAGGACCTGCAAGCCCCGGCACACTTGCGCCTGCACACCGCGCACGCCAAGGGCGTCCACTTGGGCAGCGGCCAGTTCGAGGGCCAGGGGAATACCGTCGAGGCGCCGGCAGATATCCCGCAACGGTGCCAGGTCAGGGGCTCGCAATACAAAGCCCTGTTGGCCGGCGCACGCCCGGGCGACGAACAGTTGCACGGCGGGAAACGCCATTGCCTGTTCGACACTGCCCACCTCCGACGGAGCCGGCACACCCAGTTGGGGCACACGCAGCACCCATTCGCCGGGGGCCTTCAAGACTTCACGACTGCTGACCAGCACGCTGACCTGGGGCGCGTGTTCGTGCAGCACACGCAGCAGATGTCGACAGGCGCCAAGCAGCAGGTCGGCGCCGTCGAGCACCAGCAACAATTGCCGGGAGACCAGTTGGCGGCACAGCTCAGTGGCGCTGCCGCTGGGTTCCAGGTGCAATGCCGTGGCCAGGTGGCGCAGCATCATCAACGGCGACTCGACGGTGGCCAGATCGACCCACCACACCCCGTCGCGGTAGCGCGGCAATACGCGCTCGGCCAGGGCCAGGGCCAAGGTGCTTTTGCCCACGCCGGCGCAACCGGTGAGGGTCACCAGGCGCTGCCCGGACAGACGCCGCACCAGCACGCCGAGCAGTTCATCCCGCCCCATCACCGGGCTGAGCCGCGCAGCCAGGTTGTGCCGGGGCAGAACGGCGGCGGCCACACCCTGCACGGGCGCGGCGAAGCAATAGCCGCGCTGGGGGTCATTGAGGATGAAGCGTTGCCCGTCGAGGGCACGGCGCAGCGCGGCGATGTGTACCCGCAGATTGTTCTCTTCCACCACGCTGTGCGGCCAGACCCGCTCGATCAGAATGGCCTTGCTGACAAACTGCCCAGGCGCCTCCAGCAGCACCGCGAGGATATCCAGCGCCCGCCCGCCCAACGGCACCGGCCAACCCGCCTTGCTCACCAGCCGCTGCTGCCGGTGAAAAGCATAGGCACCGAAGCGCACTGTGCTATCCGCGTCCATCGCCTGAGGGTCGTTCATGTCTGCAATCGCGCTGAAACACCCGGCCTTGGGCGTTCGCGCATCCTTTTCCGTGGGCTCGACGCTATTCTTGCCAGCTACCCATGACAGGACAATGCTGGCACAGGGAGCGATACGGACAATCGGGTGTGCGAGACGGACATCCTGTCGTTAACTGAACTGCTGTCGGTATTGGGTGGGGTTGAGACCGAGTTTTTCACTGAATAAAAAGCGCATGTGCCGCACGCTGCCGAAGCCTGCGTGGAACGCCACGGTCTTGAGCGGCAGGTCGGTGGTTTCCAGCAATTGCCGGGCACGGTCGATGCGCGCCCCTTGCAGGAAGGCCATGGGCGTCATCTGCACGTCCTTGGCAAACAGCCGGGCAAAGTGGCGCGCACTCATGCCGGCCAACGCGGCCATCGACTCGATGGTGAACGGCTGCTCCAGGTGCGCAAGCACGTGGTTCTGCACGCGGGTGATTGCGGTTTCCTGGGGGGCCACGGCGGCCGTCATCGGGCTGAACTGCGCCTGGCCGCCCTGGCGTTTCATCACCACCAGCAGCACCTTGGCCACCTCCACCGCCACCTGCTTGCCATGGTCCTGGGCAACGATGGACAGCGCCAGGTCGATACCGGCCGTGACCCCGCCCGAGGTAATCAACCGCCCGTCCTGCAGGTAGATGCGGTCGGTCTCGACGATGGCCTTGGGGAACGCCTTGATCAGTCGCTCGGTGTAGTGCCAGTGGGTGGTCACGCGGTGCGCGTCCAGCAACCCGGCGTGGCCCAGCACAAAGGCGCCCGTGCAGATCGAGCCGAAGCGCCGCGCCCGGGGCACCGCCGCCTTTAGCCAGGGCAGCAGCGCCGGATGGCATTCGTTATAGGCACCGGGGCCGCCAGGCACCAGCAAGAGGTCATAGGCGCCGTCTGCGTGCTCCAGCAATAGGTCGGTCTGCACCACCACGCCATTGGAGGCGCGCAACGGGCCGGCCTCGGTGCCAATGGTAAGGATCTGGTAATGCGCCGCTGCCGGCAGGTAGCGGTTGGCGATGGAAAACACTTCGAGCGGCCCGGCCATGTCAAGCAGGAGGAAGTCCGGGAACAGCGCCATGGCCACGGTTTTCATACAAGAAGAATCCATCGAGGGGAAGAAAGCGGGAAGCATTATGGCATGCCTTTAACTGTCAATCTGAAAGAGACAGTTATTCAAATTACAGCTTCTTAATGAATATTCCGGTAACCAGTAACCTTCTTCTCAACGCAAGCGCCCTGCATCTCGCAGCCAGCGCCCACTTGAGGACATCGCCATGCTGACCCTTCGCAACGCTTCCGAACGCGGCGCCGCCAATCACGGTTGGTTGAAGTCGTTCCACACCTTCTCGTTCGCCAACTACTGGAACCCCAACGAGCAGGGTTTTTCCGACCTGTTGGTGATCAACGATGACCGCGTCGCCGCAGGCAAAGGCTTCGGCCAGCACCCACACCGCGACATGGAGATTTTCTCTTATGTGCTCGAAGGCGCCCTGGAACACAAGGACACCCTGGGCACTGGCTCGGTGATCCGCCCTGGCGACGTGCAACTGATGAGTGCCGGCAGCGGCGTGGCCCACAGCGAGTTCAACCACAGCCAAAGCCGTGGTGTGCACTTCCTGCAAATCTGGATCGTGCCCGCCGTGGCCGGCGCCGAACCGCGCTATCAACAGGAGCACTTCAGCGAGGCACAGAAACGTGGGCGCCTGCAGTTGATCATCTCGCCGGACGGCACCGACGGTTCGCTGACCGTGCGCCAGGACGCCAGGGTTTACGCAGGTCTGTTCAACGGTGACGAAGCCGCAACCCTCGACCTGCCGCCGGATCGCCACGTGTACATCCACGTGGCCCGGGGCAGCGTGGAGATCAACGGCCAGCGCTTGCAGGAAGGCGACGGTGCCCGAGTGCGGGATGAGCAGCACATTCACCTGAGCCAAGGCCAGGATGCCGAGGTGCTGGTGTTCGACCTGCGCCCTCACGACCTGCCGCAGATGCCTTGACCGGCCAGGCGATGCCCCTTTCAAACGGGCCATCGCTGGCATCGATAGTCACCATCAGCGCAATGAAGTTCTCTAAAAAAATGCAACGCGTAACATCAAACCCATACCCGGCAACACCCAAACTAAAACACTCGGAGCACACTCTCATGAAACGCCAAATCTTGCTTAGCCTCGCTTTCTCGGTACTCGCTGCAAACGCATTTGCCCACCCTGTTGTTGCTGAAGGCGGTTCGGACCGCCTGATGGAAAATCGTGTGGCTGAAGGTGGTTCGGATCGTCTGCTGGAACGCCGTGTGGCTGAAGGTGGTTCGGATCGTCTGATGGAAAACCGTGTGGCCGAAGGTGGTTCGGATCGTCTGATGGAAAACCGTGTGGCTGAAGGCGGTTCGGATCGACTGATGGAAAACCGTGTGGCCGAAGGTGGTTCGGATCGCCTGATGGAAAACCGTGTCGCTGAAGGTGGTTCGGATCGACTGATGGAAAACCGTGTGGCCGAACGTGGCTCGGACCGCCTGATGGAAAACCGTGTGGCTGAAGGTGGTTCGGATCGACTGATGGAAAACCGTGTGGCCGAACGTGGCTCGGACCGCCTGATGGAAAACCACGCATAACCCTCTCTGTTCGAGGGGCACCCCAAACCGGCCTGATCAGCCGGTTTTTTTTCGTCTGCACTTTAAATCTCGCCCAGCGAAAAAACCGTTTGGGCTAGAATACTTACCGCGTTTTAAGAATTCACTGTCACCATCAGGCAAGTGTTCATCGCATGGCCGCTTATAACGGCAATGTCCAAAGGCTGCACGGACAATCCCCAGCCTTTAAACAACAACTTGCTGGCCGCGACTATGGAGTAAGTAACACCCACCGTTATTATCCAGGCCCGCAGTGCCCAAGAGGTGGAATACCTCAGCCAGACAGCAATCACCACTGCGGCCGGAATCATGACGGTAATGCCGCCAAATTGCGCAAGTTCTGCCCGCATCATTGCCTAATCCTGGAGGCGCCATTTTCGGCGCCCATCAGACCTCAGGCCCGCGCAAAACACAACGTTATCTAGCGTCAGCATCGAGCATAAAATGCAATTTACTGATCAAACAACAACCCTATGATTCTGTATTTTAATAATTAGGATAGAACCAAACGGCATTTTACAGCGGCTGTCGCGGCCCCTACCTTGGACGAGCATGACCGACCCCCTGCCCGGCGGAGGTACACACTCCCTACTCGACAAGGACAGACCATGAGCATCGAATTCATCGGCTATATCGGCGGCCACCATGCATCCGAAATCCACCCACGCAGCGGTCCGACCCTGCAACCGGACTACGTGGAAACCGTCGCCCGCGCCCACGAAGAGGCCGGTTTCGACCGCGCCCTGGTGGCCTTCCACTCCAACAGCCCGGACAGCACGTTGATCGCCTCCCACGCGGCCAGCGTCACTGAAAAGCTGCAATTCCTGATCGCCCATCGCCCAGGTTTCGCCCAGCCCACCCTCGCAGCGCGCCAGTTCGCCACCCTGGATGTGTTCAACGGCGGGCGCACCGCCGTGCACATCATCACCGGTGGCGATGACCGCGAACTACGCGCCGATGGCAGCCATATGGGCAAGGACGAACGCTACGCACGTACCGACGAATACCTGAGCGTGGTGCGCCAGGAATGGAGCAGCGAACAGCCCTTCGATTTCTCCGGCACCTACTATCAGGTCGAAGGCGCCCACTCCAGCGTGAAGTCGCCGCAGCAGCCGCATATTCCGCTGTACTTCGGGGGTTCTTCCAAGGCCGCGATTGAAGTGGCAGGCAAGCATGCCGACGTGTACGCGCTGTGGGGCGAAACCTACGAGCAGGTGCGCGAGATCGTGACCCAGGTACGGGCCGAAGCGGCCAAGCATGGCCGTACGATTCGCTTCAGCCTGTCACTGCGCCCGATCCTCGCCGAGACCGAAGAACTGGCATGGGCGCGTGCTGACAGTATCTTGCAGCAAGCCACGGCACTGGCCGAACAGAACGGTTTTGTACGCCGCGAACCGCCGAATGAAGGCTCGCGCCGGTTGCTCGCGGCAGCGGCGCAGGGGTCAAGGTTGGATAAGCGTTTGTGGACAGGGATTGCGGGGTTGCTGGGCGCGCAAGGCAACTCCACCTCATTGGTGGGCACCGCCGAACAGGTGGCAGAAGCGTTAGTGGATTATTACGACCTGGGTATCACCACCTTCCTGATCCGCGGGTTTGATCCGCTCAACGACGCGATTGAGTACGGCAAACAATTGATCCCCCTCACCCGCCAGCTGATTGCTGAACGCGAACAGGCCAAACAGGTCGCGTAAGCAGGAACACTACAAAACCGATGTGGGAGGGGGCTTGCCCCCTCCCACATTCTTCATTTGGCTCGGGATCAGTTCTTGTAGTCGATATCCGTACGCTCCAACTGCCGAATCAGTGCATTCCAATGCCGCGCCACGCCCGGGCCTTCACCGCTGCTATGCGCCTTGGCCTGCTCTTCCACCTTCGCCACCACCTCCTGTGGCGGAAAGACCAACTCCGCATTCCCCGCCGCCTGCGCCGCAATCTGGATATTGCAAGCCCGCTCCAACCCTTGCAGTTGCTGGAAGGCATGTTCGACGCTGATGCCCGCCGTCAACAGCCCGTGGTTACGCAGGATCATCACACTCTTGTCGCCCAAATCCGCCACCAGCCGCTCGCGCTCGTCCAGGTCGAGGGCGATGCCTTCGTAGCCGTGGTACGCCACACGCCCGGAAAAGGCGATGGAGTGCTGGGAAATCGGCAACAAGCCGTCCTTCTGCGCCGACACCGCAATACCGTCGCGGGTATGGGTGTGCAGCACCGCTTGCAGATCATGGCGTGCGCCGTGGATGGCGCTGTGGATTACGTAGCCCGCGTAGTTGATACCGAGGCCCGTAGGATCGTCGACGATGGTGCCGTCGAGGTCGACCTTGACCAGGTTGGAAGCGTTGATTTCATCGAACAACAGGCCAAAGGCATTGATCAGGAAATGCTCCTCCGGGCCCGGTACACGGGCGGAGAAGTGGGTATAGATATGGTCGGTCCACTTGTACAAGGCCGCTAGGCGGTAGGCGGCGGCCAGTTTGACGCGCACTTCCCACTCTTCTGGCGTGACGCGCTGACGAACGTTATTGGAAACGCTGGAAATCGAGGTGACGCTGCTCATGGCAAAACTTCCTGGATGGCCTTAAGGACTTCCAGGCAAGCCTAGGGGATGCTCAAACATAATAAAAAGCACATTTTAATCTAAGCTAATTATTATTTTTTTTCATAACACTCCACCCCTTGGTCTGCTCTCAGGTCCCTATCGGGGCAACTCTCAAAGGCTCACCACAAAGCCCCCTCACACAGGGTTAAGCGGCGTTACGGATTTTGTGCAACGAGGCAGCCACCCATTTGCCAAACGCATCCACCGGCCCTTGCAGGTTGCCGAGAAAGTGCGGGTAGATCAGCCACAAATCCATCACCGGCTTGAAGTCCTTGAGCGGCATCACCGCCAGTTGCTCACGGTGCGCACTGCGTTCCAGCAGCGGGCGTGGCACCAGGCCCAAGCCCAACCCATCGGCGACCAATCCCAATTGCAACTCGGTGCCGAACGTCTCCAGGTTGACCCGCAGCGCAAGGCCCTGGTCGGACAAAGTACGCTGCAGGCCAGCGCGGAACCCGCAGCCGTCCGGGTTGAGGATCCAACCGCTCTGGTACACATCCGCCAGCTTGCACGGCTTTCTCGGCAACTGCGCCTTGGCGCACACCACCACCAGTTCCATCTTGCCGATGGACTCGCCAACGATGTTGTCCGGGAAGATCTTGCCCGCCGGGAACAACGCCGCCGCCGCATCCAGCTCACCCCGTTCGATCTTGCCGACCAACTGGCTGCCCCAGCCGGTCGCGACCTGGGCCCGCAGTTCAGGGTACTCAGCGCGCAGCAGCTTCAGCGCATCCAGCAGCACCACATCACCGATGGTCTGCGGCACGCCCAGGCGCAGTACGCCGGTGGGGGGTGCGTCAGTGGCGACCAGTTCGCGCAAGGCATCCATCTCGCGCAGGATCAAGCGGCATTGTTCATACACGCGGGTGCCGATCAGCGTTGGCTTGAGGGGTTTGGTGTTGCGGTCGAACAGCTCCACCCCCAGCGCCTGCTCGAAATTCTGCACGCGGCGGGTAATGGCCGGCTGGGTCAGTTGCAACGACTCGGCGGCATGGCTGATGGACTGGCAACGAATCACTTCGACAAAGGCATCGATATCGTCAATTTTCATTTGGGCCGCACATAGAGAACAGTCATTAAGATGTGTGCGAAGCATAGTTGCAGGAACGTTATCTGAATAGCCCAGGCTGTGATCGATAACGTCTAACACTATTCAGACCAGTTCTAAATTACCTTCAGCTATAAGCTAATCATTAAAAAATAGCATATTAACTATAAACATTATGCTTAGATAAACCCATCAACACCGACTGATGGAATTGTCATGACCCAGGCCCGACACCCCGAGAGACTCAGAGCCTTTATTGGCGCCCTGGCGGAACTGATCGACGGCAATCCCCGCGAAGGTGACCTGCTGCACCGTGGCGGGAAACTGCTCGCGCAACTGGTCAGCCATGATGACTGGCTCCCCGATGAATTCGCCCAACCCAACCCCGAGCGCTACCAGCAATTCCTGCTGCATGCCGATTCGCGCCAGCGCTTCAGCATCGTCAGTTTTGTATGGGGGCCGGGGCAAACCACGCCGATTCATGACCACCGGGTATGGGGGCTGATCGGCATGTTGCGCGGCGCGGAGTTTTCCCAAGGTTTTGAACGCGCCCCCGACGGCAGCCTGGTCGCCGAAGGCAAGCCCATTGAGCTGGTGCCGGGCCAGGTCGAGGCGGTGTCGCCCAAGGTTGGCGATATCCATCAGGTGAGCAACGCCCACAGCGACCAAGTGTCCATCAGCATTCACGTATACGGCGCCAATATCGGCGCGGTACGCCGCGCCGTTTACCAGCCCGACGGCAGCGAGAAACTGTTTATCTCCGGTTATTCCAACGCCTTCCTCCCGAACATCTGGGATTTGTCCAAAGAAAAGAGCCCTGCCCTATGAGCACCGCACCGACCCGCAGTTTCGCGCAGATTCGCCAGGCCCTGTTGGACCATGCAGAAGTCGCCCTGATCGACGTGCGCGAAGAAGCGCCGTTTGCTGAATCCCACCCGTTGTTTGCCGCGAATATCCCGTTGTCCAAACTGGAACTGGAGGTGTTTGCGCGCATCCCACGGCGCGATACCGAGGTGACCGTCTACGACAACGGTGAAGGGCTCGCCGTCCGCGCCGCCGAGCGCCTGGTTGCATTGGGCTACACCCAGGTCAGCCTGCTCGACGGCGGCCTTGACGGTTGGCGCGCCGCCGGTGGCGAGCTGTTTATCGACGTGAACGTACCGAGCAAGGCCTTTGGCGAACTGGTAGAGAGCGAGCGCCACACGCCGTCCCTGGCCGCCGAGGAGGTGCAGGCCCTGCTCGACAGCCAGGCCGATGTGGTGGTGCTCGACGCCCGCCGTTTCGACGAATACCAGACCATGAGCATCCCCACCAGCATCAGCGTGCCCGGTGCCGAACTGGTGCTGCGCGCCCGCGAACTGGCGCCGGACCCGGCCACCCGCATCATCGTCAACTGCGCCGGTCGCACCCGCAGCATCATCGGCACCCAGTCGCTGATCAATGCGGGCGTGGCCAACCCGGTGTCGGCGCTGCGCAACGGCACCATCGGCTGGACCCTGGCCGGCCAGAAGCTCGCCCATGACCAGTCGCGCCGCTTTGCGCCAACGTCGGAAGAACACCGCCACATCGCCGCCCAGGACGCACGCCGCGTGGCCGACAAGGCCCGCGTCGGCCGTGCCACCCTCGGCGACCTGCAACGCTGGCAGCAAGAACCCACGCGCACCACCTACCTGTTCGATGTGCGCACCCCGGAAGAATTCGACGCCGGCCACCTGCCCGGCGCCCGCTCCACCCCAGGCGGCCAATTGGTCCAGGAAACCGATCACGTGGCCAGCGTGCGCGGCGCAAGGCTGGTGCTGGCAGATGACGACGGCGTGCGCGCCAATATGTCCGCGTCCTGGCTCGCCCAACTGGGCTGGGAGGTGCATGTACTGGACGACCTGCAAACAGCGCATTTCAGCGAAAAAGGCGCCTGGGTCGCCCCGGTGCCCGCCCCGCCCCAGGCCGAACTGATCAGCCCCCACACCCTCGCCGATTGGCTGGCCCACGGCGACACCGTGGTGCTGGACTTCACCGCCAGCGCCAACTACGTCAAACGCCATACCCCCGGCGCCTGGTGGGCGCTGCGCGCACAACTGCCCGACGCCCTCGCAAAAATACCGACCGCCGAGCGCTATGTGCTGACCTGCGGCAGCAGCCAACTGGCGCGCCTGGCGGTGGCTGAAGTCGAAGCCATTACCGGCAAGCAAGTGTTCCTGCTGCAAGACGGCACTGCGGGCTGGATCAACGCGCAACTGCCCCTGGAAGAAGGCGAAACCCACCTGGCCTCACCGCGCATCGACCGCTACCGCCGACCGTATGAAGGCACCGACAATCCCAAGGAAGCCATGCAGGCGTATCTGGATTGGGAGTTCAGCTTGGTCGAGCAATTGGCGCGCGACGGTACCCATGGGTTCTATGTGATCTGATCACTTTTCCAAGTCCAGCACAGATCTCTGTGGGAGGGGGCTTGCCCCCGATTGCGGCGTGTCAGTCAGTCCATCTGATATTGACACACCGTTATCGGGGGCAAGCCCCCTCCCACATGGACCGTATCTACCTTGGGCAATCTGCGGCGTATTCTGGCAGGCCGAAATCAAATGCAATTAGAGAATAATCAATCAATACATAATCAGTTATTTTAATAATTAACATATAACCAAAAAGACTTTCACAGCAGGTTTTTATGGGAATAACGTGAAGTCCTCACCGACCCCTTCTCCAGGCGGAGGTAACCGAACCCTTTCACGATCCGCCTGGAGCCTGCATCCCATGGTCTTTCCCACCCCCTTCAAACACCTGCTCCTGGGCACCGCCCTGGCCCTTGGCCTGGCAACCAGCGCCCACGCCGCCGACCTGCAACCGCTGCGGGTCGCCAATCAAAAATCGACGATCAAGGCCCTGCTCGAAGCCTCCGGCGAAACCAAGAATGTGCCCTACACCATCCAGTGGTCGGAGTTCCCGTCCGCCTCGCCCCTGGGCGAAGCCCTGAATGCCGGCGCGGTGGATATCGGGGCCTTGGGCGACGCGCCTTACGTGTTCGCGCTGGGTGCCGGGGCGTCGCTCAAAGTGGTCAGCATCATCCACGCCGAAGGGCGCAACACCACCGCGCTGCTGGTGCCCAAAGACTCGCCGATCAAGACGGCAGCCGACCTCAAGGGCAAGAAAATCGTCACCGGGCGCGGTTCCATCGGGCATTACCTGGCGATCAAGGCATTGGCGACTGCCGGCCTGACCAGCCAGGATGTGCAGTTCATCTTCCTGCTGCCTGCCGAATCGCGCCTGGTGCTGGACAACGGCACCGCTGACGCCTGGGCGACCTGGGACCCTTACACCACCGTGGTTACCTCCCAAAGCCAGGCGCGAATCATCGCCAGTGGCAACACGTTGTTGAGCAACCACCTGTATCTCGCGGCTACCAGCCAGGCCATCGCCGACAAGCGCACACAACTCGACGACTTTGTCGCCCGTGTCGACCGCGCCTATGCCTGGGCCAATACGCACCCCAACGAATACGCCGCCGCCCAGACCAAAATCACCGGCCTGCCACTGGCCGTGCATGTGGCCGTGGCCAAGGAAACCCGCCTGAGCCCGGTCTTGATCGATGACAGCGTGATCAGTGGCCTGCAAGCCACAGCCGACACCTATCAAAAAGAAGGCCTGCTGACCAAACACATCGACGTGTCCCAGGGTTTCGACAAGAGCTTTAACGCCAAGCGTGCACCCAACAACCAAGCCTCGCGCTGAAGGAGCAGAACATGAGCAAGCCACGTCATTTGAAACTGGGAGCAATGGTCCACGGTGTCGGTCACGGCTGGGGCGAATGGCGCCACCCGCAGGCCCTACCGAATGCCAGTACCGATTTCGGCTTCTACAAACAGCAGACTGAACTGGCCGAAGCCGCCAAATTCGACTTCGTGTTCATCGCCGACAGCCTGCATATCCACGCCAAATCCAGCCCCCATTACCTCAACCGTTTCGAGCCTTTGACGATCCTTTCAGCCCTTGCGGCCCTGACCACCCATATCGGCCTGGTCGCCACCGTGACCGTCAGCTACACCGAGCCCTACCAAGTGGCGCGTCAGTTCGCGTCCCTGGACCATATCAGCGGCGGTCGCGCCGGCTGGAACGTAGTCACCTCGTGGCTGAGCGGCACCGCCGACAACTTCGGCAAGGCCGAGCATCCGCCGCATGCCGTGCGTTACCGCATCGCCAAGGAACACCTGAACGTGGTCAAGGGCCTGTGGGATTCCTGGGAGGACGATGCCTTTGCCTACAACAAGCAAAGCGGCGAGTTTTTCACCCCGGACAAGCTGCATGCGCTGAACCACAAGGGTGAGTTTTTCTCGGTCAAGGGGCCGCTCAACATTGCGCGTTCACGCCAGGGCCAGCCGGCGATTTTCCAGGCCGGTACCTCGGAAGACGGGCGTAACTTCGCCGCCGAACATTCCGATGCGATCTTTGTGCATGTGGAAAGCATCGAAGAAGGCCTGGCCTACTCCCAGGACCTCAAACGCCGGGCCAAAGGCTTTGGCCGCGATGCCGACAGCCTGTCGATCCTGCCGGGCATCCGCCCGATTGTCGGCCGCGATGCCGCCGAAGTGGAAAGCCGCTACCAGCAAGCCGTGGACCTGGTCACCGTGGAAGACGCCATCGTCGCCCTCGGCCGCCCATTCAACGACCACGATTTCAGTAAATACCCGCTGGACGAGCCCTTCCCGGAACTCGGCGACCTGGGTTCCAACAGCCAGAAAGGCGGCTCCGACCGCATCAAGCAACTGGCCAGGGAAGAAGGCCTGACCCTGCGCGAAGTGGCCCTGCGCTTCTCGCGGCCCAAGCGTGATTTTGTCGGCACCCCGGAGCAGGTCGCCGATGCGATCCAGACCTGGTTCGAGACCGGCGCCAGCGATGGTTTCATCGTCAACTCGGTGCTGCCGGATGGCTTGCAGTTCTTCACCGAACTGGTGGTGCCGGTGCTGCAACAGCGCGGTCTGTTCCGCACCGAGTACAGCGGCCACACCCTGCGCGACAACCTGGGCCTGGACGTGCCGGCCAACCGTTATAGCGTCGAGGTGGAAGAACCGCAGGAGGCGCTGGCATGAGCGAATCCCTCAATCACCAGTTAGCGGCGCTGCACGCCGAACGTGTCGCAACCTGGGCACCGGCGGCGTTGCAGGTCAATATCGACCAGCGCCAGCGCCTGGTGGATCAAGCGCGGGTAGACGACTACGTGCAGGTGGGCGATGAGCTGGACCCGTTTACCCTGCTTAACGTGGACGGCGGCGAACTCAACCGCGAGTTGCTGTTAGCGGACGGCCCGGCGGTGCTGATCTTCTTCCGCTTTGCCGGCTGCCCGGCCTGCAACATCGCCCTGCCCTATTACGAGCGCCAACTCTATCCACGCCTGCGTGAACTGGGTGTGCCGCTGGTGGCGGTCAGCCCGCAAGTGCCGGAGCGCCTGGTGGAGATCAAGACCCGCCATAACCTGCAACTGTTGGTGGCCAGCGATCCGGACAACAACCTCGGGCGGCGCCTGGGGATTCTCTACAGCTTCGATGAAGCCTCGCGCAACGCCGCATTGGCCAAGGGCAGCGGCATCGGCGAAACCACCGGCACCGGGACCTGGGAACTGCCGCAGCCGACGGTGGTGGTGATTGCCCGCGATGGCAGCGTAGCGTTCGTGGAAGTCAGCCCGGATTGGTTGGTGCGTACCGAAGCCGAGCCGGTGTTGCAGGTGGTGGAGCGCTTGCTGGGCGAGCCGCCTGTACGCATCGCCATCTGACTCACGCCAACCCCACATGGAAGCGGTTTTTTGTGGTGAGCGGGCTTGTCGAATCGTCGCACCGCCCGCGCCGGGCTGCGAAGCAGCCCCATTGGATCTCCAGTGAACCTGCCGGGGGACAAGCGCCCCTCACCACAGCAAGCCCCCTCCCACTTTTTGACCGAGTACACTCCTATGACCCAACCGTCTCTACGCTCCGTGGAAGTCGCCAACTTCGAAGCCCTGCTCGAACGTCTCACCACCGAGCTGGCCAGCACTGCGCCGCAATACGACGACAGCGGCGCCTTCCCCCACGCCAACTTCCAACTATTGCAGGAACACGGCCTGGTCGCCCTCACCGTGCCCAAGGCCCTGGGCGGCGGCGGTGCCAGCCTGCCCCAGGCGCGCAGGGCGATCAGTGCGATAGCCAAGGGCGAGCCGTCCACCGCGCTGATCCTGGTGATGCAATACCTGCAACACACACGCCTGCAAGACAGCAAAACCTGGCCCCCGCATCTGCGCGTGAAAGTCGCCGAAGACGCGGTGCGCAACGGCGCGCTGATCAACGCCCTGCGCGTCGAGCCCGACCTCGGCACCCCTGCCCGTGGCGGCCTGCCGGCGACCACCGCCGTGCGCACCGCCGAAGGCTGGCGCATCAGCGGGCGCAAGCTCTACTCCACCGGCAGCCACGGCCTGAGCTGGTTCAACGTGTGGGCGCGCAGTGATGACGCCGACCCGCTGGTGGGCGCATGGCTGGTGCCCAAGGACAGCGCCGGCGTGACCATTATCGACACCTGGGATCACCTGGGCATGCGCGCCACCTGCAGCCACGAAGTGGTACTCGACAACGTACTGGTGCCGCTGGACCACGCCGTCAGTGTCAGCCCCTGGAGCGCACCGCAGCCGGAGCTGGATGCCGAAGGATTCCTGTGGATGGCGGTGCTGCTGTCGTCGGTGTACGACGCCGTGGCGCAGGCCGCACGGGACTGGCTGGTGAACTGGCTGCAAGAACGCCAGCCATCCAACCTCGGCGCGGCGTTGTCGACCTTGCCGCGCTTCCAGGAAACCGTCGGGCATATCGACACCCTGCTGTTTGCCAACCGCAGCCTGCTCGACGCCGCTGCCGACGGCCACACCCCGGCGGCCAATGCCGCACAGTTGAAGTACCTGGTCACCAACAACGCCATCCGTGCGGTAGAGCTGGCCATCGAAGCCTCGGGCAACCCCGGCCTGTCACGCCACAGCCCGCTGCAACGGCATTACCGCGACGTGCTGTGCAGCCGCGTCCACACCCCACAGAACGACGCCGTGCTGCAAGGCGTCGGCAGGGCCGCCTTCGCCCAACGCCAGAAGGAACGCACATGACTCAGGTGATTATCGCCAGCCAACTGGGCGAAGATTTCAATCAAGTGATCCGTGAGCGCCTGGCGCCGCTGCACCCCGAAGCACAGGTGATCGACGTGCCCATCGGCGTCCCCAGCGACCTGCCGCCCCACGCGAACATCCTGCTGCTGCGCCCGATCAATGTACGCGGCTACACCGCCCCGGACACCCCGCCCCCGGGCTGGCCGTACGGCGCGAAATGGGTGCACCTGGTGTCGTCGGGGATCGATTTCTACCCGCAGTGGCTGTTCAACGGCCCGCCGGTGACGACCTCCCGTGGCAGCGCCGCCGACAACCTCGCCGAGTTCGCCCTGGCGGCCATCTTTGCTGCGTCCAAGCACTTGCCGGATATCTGGGTTAAGGACTCGCAGTGGAATTTCACCCCGCTGCGCCCACTCAAGGGCACCACCCTGGGCATCCTCGGCTTTGGTGCGATTGGCGAAAGCCTGGCGCAAAAGGCCCACGCCCTGGGGATCAACGTGGTGGCGTTGCGTCAAAGCCCGACGCCGTTCGGGATCGACGGGGTTGAAGCGGCAAGGGACATCCACGACCTGTTCGCCCGCGCCGACCATCTGGTACTGGCGGCCCCGCTGACCGACGCCACGCGCCATATCGTCGACCGCGATGTGCTGGGCAGTGCCAAACCTGGACTGCATTTGATCAACATTGCGCGTGGTGGCTTGCTTGATCAGGAGGCACTGCTCGAAGCGCTGGACAACGGGCAGATCGGCCTGGCATCACTGGACGTGACCGAACCGGAACCGTTGCCGGATGGGCACCCGTTGTACAGCCATCCACGGGTGAGGTTGTCGCCGCATACGTCGGCGATTTCGACCAATAGCCGCAATGAAATTGCCGATACATTTCTGGCGAATCTGGAGCGGTACATTTCAGGCACAGAACTGGCAAATCTCGCTAACGCCTGACGCAGTTCAAAAATGTGGGAGGGGGCTACACCCCGATGGCAGTGGGGGTCTACACAACTCTCAAAGGCTTGTACATAACACTGTGGTGAGCGGGCTTGTTGTGGTGAGCGGGCTTGCCCCGCGCTGGGCTGCGAAGCGGCCCCAAAACCGGCCAATGGGTTATGACTGAAAAAACGCGGTGCCTGGATTGGGGCCGCTTCGCAGCCCAGCGCGGGGCAAGCCCGCTCACCACAAAAGCCCCATCACCACAACAAGCCTGTTCACCACAAAAGCCCGCTCACCACCACCGCAGCATTGCCACCCCGGTGTTATTTGATGCGGTAGTGGAAGGTGTTGCGCACCGCCGGCACGGCAACCGCCTTGCCATCAACGATTCTCGGCTGATAGCGGAAAGTGTTCGCCGCTGCCAGTGACGGCCGCATGAACAACGGGTGGCAGCCGTCCAGCACCTTGGGATTTTCCACCCGGCCCTGGGTGTTGACGCTGTACTCCAGGGTGCAATCGCCTTCGATGTTCTTGTCCAGGGCGCGCTCGGGGTAGTCCGGCGCTTCTTTGCTCAGGGGCTGGTATTGGCGGCTGTCAAAAGCCGGTGCCGCCGCTGGGGTGGGGGTTAGGACGCGGGCTTTTTCGGCGGCCTGGCGCTCCTGGGCCACGCGTTGCTGTTCCAGCTCGCGGTTGCGTCGTTCGGTCGCCAGGCGTTCCTGTTGTTGCTCGACCTGCTTTTCTTCGACACGTTTACGCGCCAAGGCGGCTTTCTCCAGCTTTCTTGCCTGGATTTGTGGGTCCACCGCAGGCTTAACCGGCACCGGGACCGCTACCGGCTCTGGCGGCGTGGATGCAACGGGCAACGGTTCTGGTTCCGACACCGGCGCAGGCGGCAGCATGACCAACTGCGTGTGCATCACCCGAGGCGCCTCCACCAGGGGTTTTTCCGTCGACCCCCCCCCCCATCAACGCCGCCAGCACGCCCACATGCAGCGCCACCGCTGCGCTGGCGGCGAAGCTGTTGCGCCACACGCCGGACGTATCCCTGGGTTTCATCGCAAGCAGTGGACTGTGCATGATCATCGCCGTCATTGCGGGGCCTCGGTCACCAGCCCCAGGTTGCTCACACCACCTTTCTGCAACACCGCCATGGCAGCGACCACACTGCCGTAGCCGGCGTTATCGTCGGCGCTGATATACACCTGGGTGTCACTGCGCGCCGCCACCACCTGCATGACCTTGGCGCCCATTTCGTCCAGGCTCACGGCGCTGTCGGTCTGGTGGCGGGTGTCGAGTTCACCGCCGAGGTTCCAGTAGTAACCGCCGTCGGCTTTTACCGACAGCGTCAGGATCTGCTGGCGGGTATCGGTGGCCAGCGCCTCGGCGGCGACCTTGGGCAGGTCGATCTTCACGCCCTGGGTCAGCATCGGCGCGGTGACCATAAAGATCACCAGCAGCACCAGCATCACGTCGATATACGGCACCACGTTCATTTCGGCCTTGGGCCCGTGTTTGCGTTGCGGCCTGACTAACATCGGAATGCTCCTGTTCAGGCGGCCACGGCCAGGTTGATCGGCGCACCGCGCAGGGTACGGTGCAGGCGCACTTGCAGCTCGTTGCCGAAGGCGTAGTAGCGGGTCAGCAAGGTCTGGCCGCGTGCGGCGAAGCGGTTGTAGGCGATCACGGCCGGGATGGCTGCAAACAGGCCGATGGCCGTGGCGATCAGCGCTTCGGCAATGCCCGGCGCCACCGTCGACAGCGTGGCCTGTTGCACCTGGGACAACCCGATAAAGGAATTCATGATCCCCCACACGGTGCCAAACAAACCGATATACGGGCTGACCGAACCCACGGTCGCGAGAAACTGCAGGCCCTTTTCCAGCTCGATTTCCTGCTCGGTGATCGCCACCTGCAAGGCACGCTCAACCCCTTCGAGCACCGCCGGGTCATGGCTGTGCAGGTGCTGGTATTCCTGGACGCCGGCGATAAAGATCGGCGCAATCCCGCCCTCGCCCGCCTGCACGGTTTCGCGGTACAGCGGTTGCAAGTCGGGGGCTGCGCGAAAGCGCTGCACAAAGCCGTTCAACTGGCGCTCCAGCCGGCGCAGAACGCTGCCGCGCTGGATGATCAGGTACCAACTGAGCAGCGACGCCAACAGCAAGGTGATCATGACCGCCTTGACCAACAGGCTGGCGTCACTGATAAGGCCCCAGATCGTCATATGTTCCATCGTCGCGTGCATGGTGATGTCCTATTCGATTAAAAAGTGATGACCGGGTGATGACGGTTCACGGCAATTTCAGTGCGCGGGTCACGTCGGCCCATGGCACGAATTTGAAGTTCTGGGTTTGCTCGGGCATGCGCTTGCGCCCGTCCTGCACCACCAGCATGCCTTGGCTCCACGGCCCGCCGAGGTTGATCGCGGTGACTTCCAGTCCATCGGTTTCAGAGGCGCCGTCAATACCGGCGGCGGCATTCAGACCGACGCGAAACCCGCCGTGAATGGCGAATGGCGGCTCGGCATCCACCACCAGGTAGCTGTCGTTGCCTTGGCTGGAGATCACCAGGTAGTCGTGTTTGTCGCTCTGGTACAGCGCCAGGCCTTCGACATCCGCATGCAGTTGCGGGCCGACCTTGATCACGCTGGTGAGCGTGGCCGGTTGGTCGGCGCGGGCGTCCACCGCCCACACGCCCACGTCTTCCTCACCAATAAAAAGGCGCTGGCGCTGGTCGTCGGCCACGCAGCCTTCCGGTTGGCTGTCGACCTTGAACTGGCGCACCAGCTCGCCCTGCACGTGGCCGTCCGGGGCGCTGAGAAGGTATTGCAGGAAGGTGCCGTCCTTGCCGTTGGCGATGGCATAGATCTCGCCGCTGGCGGGCTGGTACAGGCAGATGCCGTAGATTTCCTTGAGCGGCGTGGGCACTTCACCGGCCTCGCGCAACTCGCCGCTCTGGCGGTCGATGCTGAACAGGCTGAGGCTGTTGTGATCTCGATTGCTGGCGACGGCGAGGTCGACCGTCTGCGCACCCAGTTTGAAGTTGGGGCGCACATCGACGTTGTTCAGGCGCCCGACCGCCAGCTCCTGCAACAGCTTGCCGTCGAGGTCGTAAGCCAGCAGGCCCTGTTTTTTATTGGTGCCGAGCACGCGGCTTTTCGACGGTTGCTCGGGGTGAATCCAGATCGCCGGATCATCCGCCGCATCGCCCTGGCGGCCGACGGGGTCGGTTTGGCGCACGGCGGCGACTTGCGGCAGCACCGGCTCGACTGCTACCGGTTTGGCCTGCCAGTTGAGTTTGCTCTGGTAGAGCTTGCCGCTGTCGTCGTCGCGTACCAGCAGTTGCTGGCCGTTGACGCTCAATTGCTCCGGTTCTTTGAGGCCCGCCAAGCTCAGGCCTGGCTGTTCAACCCAGCGTTGCCCCATGCGTTGGAACAGGTGCAGTTGCGCAGTCTTCGGATCCAGCGCAACCACACCACCGGGCATCAGGGCGATGGCCCCGGCTTCACGCTTCGGATCGTCGAACACGGCCACCGGTGTGCGCTTCACGTCTGCTTCCGGGTGCGCCGGGTAGGCCCACCAGCCGACATTTTCTTCGTTCACCACCAGTTGATTGGAGGCGTCATCGACCTGGCAGAACTGCGCCGACGGCGGCAACGGCATGCCGCGCACGCGCTGGGGTTCGGCCAGCAGTGTCGAGCCATTGCCCACCAGCCATTGCTCGCCCTTGCCCTCTTCGCCTACCAGAAACACAAACAGATTGGCCGCCGAATCGCGGTACAGGCACAGGCCGTTCACCGGGTAATCGCGGGGCGGCAAGTACAGCGGCTTGCCCCAGGTCTTGCTGACGGCATCGAGATTGATCAACAGCGCTTGTTGCCGATCATTGTCGAGGCTGGCGACCAGGATTTGGGCACCGGCAGCGCGGGTATCGAGGCTGCTGAAGTGGCCTTTGAAGCGGGTCAGTTCGGTGCCTGTGGCGTCGAGCAATTGCAAGCCGTCGCGGGTGCTGGCGGCCAGGCGTTCGGCGCCAGAGGGCAGGAAGGCCACGGCTTCGGCGTTCAGGCTGGGGGCCCAAGGGGTCAGTGCCAGGTCGGCAGCGGATACATTGCCGCTGGTGATCAGGGCGATCAGCAAGTACAGCTTGGAAATTCTCATGAACAAACAAAATCCTTCGAAAACAGTGGAGATCCAATGTGGGAGGGGGCTTGCCCCCTCCCACATTTGGAAAGTGGTTGGATTCAAAAGTGGGTAAAGGTCAGGCCCACTTTGTAGGTCGGGCCGTACTCTTCGTACTGGCCGTTGTAGCTGCGGTGGCCGGTGTAGACGAAGTAAGACTCGTCCGTGAGGTTCTGGGCCTCGAAGCTGACTTGCAGGTTCTTGGTCAGCGAGTAACGCGCACTGAAGTCGACGAAGGTCTGCGCATCCACGTGCAGGTCGTGGGCTTTGTCGTTGATCGAGGCCAACTCATACAGGTAGGCCGACTTGTAGTTGGCCGACAGGCGCAGGCTGAGCTTGTCGTCTTCCCAGCCGAGCATCAGGTTGCCGACGGTGTCCGACTGATTGGGCAGGCTGATGTTGCGTTTGCGATTCGTGCCACTGGCGGCGTCGAAGCCTTCGATATCCGCACTGGAACGGCTGAAGGTGCTGTTGGCACCGATCAGCAGACCGTTCCACGGCGCGGGCAGCCAGTCGAATTTCTGCGAATAGGCCAGTTCCAGGCCGTAGAGCTTGGCGCTGTCGCCGTTGGCGTAGGTGTGGGCCTCGGAGAAGTTGGTCCAGGCGCCGGTGCCGGCCACGTCGGTGTTGTAGACGAAGTTCTTGATGTCTTTGTAGAACACGAACGCCGACACGGTGCCGGCGCGGCCCATGAAGTGCTCGATACCCAGGTCCAGGTTGCTCGACTCCAGGGGCTTGAGGTCCGGGTTGCCGAAGGTGGCTTCGTCATCGTCGATCACAAAGCCCGGTGCCAGTTGGCCGAAGGTCGGGCGCACCACGGATTTGGTCCACGCCGCACGTACCTGGGTGTTCTTGTCGATCTGGTAGCGCGCATGCAGGCCCGGCAACCAGTGGTGATACTGGCGCTTGGTCTCGGTGGCAGTGAACACGCCATCAGTGGCGCCGGTGCCCTTGGCTTCGAACTCGGTGCCCTCGTAGCGCAGCCCGGCGATAAAGCGCCAGTCGTCGATATCGATGGTGTTCATCAGGTAGCCGGCGTTGATGTCTTCGCGAATGGTGAAGTCATTGACCCTGGATTCGGTCTCGTCATAAAAGTCCGCCGCGTTGAGGCTGCCGATCAACTGCTTGATGCTGCTGGCGCTGATGCCGGGGCCGTAGTTACCGAGGCGATAGTCGACGCTGCCCTTCTGGAACTGGGTCAGGTTGAGCTGGTCGGCGGTGTAGCCGAGGGTGTCGAAGTCCTTGTAGACCCAGGCCTCCAAGTCGTTGTCCTTGTTACGGCGGCTGACCTTGCCGCCGAATTTGACCTGGGACGCGTAGCCGCTCAGATCGTAGTCGCGGGCCAGGTCCAGGCGCAGGTTTTTCTCGGTGTCCTTGGTGTTCTGTTTTTCCCAGTCGACCTTGTCGAGGGTGAAGTTGCTGGCGTCATAGAAGCCGGCACCGATGATCGGGCGTGGCTTGTCCTTGTCGTAGAAACCGCTGTTGGCAAAGTCACCGCCGTCGAACGTGGCCCCGGCGATATGCGCCGGGCTGTCCTCGCTGGATTGGCTGTAGCCGGCCTGGCCGCTGAGGGTCCACAGGCCGAGCATGCGCTCGCCGCCGAACACGTAGGACTGGATTTCCTGGGTTTCCTCCCGGTTCTTGAGCTTGCGCTTGGCTTCGGCGTCGCCCAATTCACCGGCGGCCTGGGGGTCGGCAAATTCGAGGCTGGTGGAGTTGCGGGTCTCGGTGTCCTTGTAGCGGCTGTAGAGGGTGCGCAGGTAGTAGCTGCTCAGATCATCGGGTTTGTAGTCGAAGTTCAGGCCACCGCCGGCGCGTTCGCGGCTGATGTCGTAGTCGCGCTGTTCGAATTCGTTGAGTTTGGCGCCGTCGGTGAAGTCCCAGGCGCCGCCGGTTTCGACGTTGTCCGAGCCGAAGTCGCGCTTCTGCCAGCTCAGGGCCGCAGCGACGCCGAAGTTGTCGATACCATCGCCAAGGCTGAAGCGGTTGCTCGCGGCACCGGAAAATTTGGGGCTGGTCTGGCGGGTGTTCTTGTCGTAGCTGGCTTCGGTGCTACCGGTGTAGAACAGGCCTTTGTGGTCGAAGGCCGACAGGCTTTGCACGTCGACGGTGCCGCCGAGGGAGTTGGCGTCCATGTCCGGGGTGAGCGTCTTGATCACCGACAGCGATTGCACCAGTTCCGACGGCAATACATCGAGGGCCACGGCGCGGCGTGCGCTTTCCGGGGCGGGCACCAGGGTGCCGTTGATGGTCACGCTGTTGAGGTCCGGGCCAAGGCCACGCACGCTGACAAAACGGCCTTCACCCTGGTCGCGCTCGACGCTGATACCGGGCAAACGCTGTACCGCTTCGGCGACGTTTTCATCCGGCAACTGGGCCACACCGTCGGCATGCACCACGCTCTTGATGCTGTCAGAGCTGCGCTGCTCTTTGAGAGCCTGATCGATGGCGGCGGCCTGGCCGACCACTTCGACGTGCTCGGTGGTGGTGGCCTCGGCGGCACTCAACCGTTCGCTGGCAATCGCCAGGGCCAAGGCGGTGAGCGTGAAGCTGACGAGCCCGGTGCGCTTGTACATGAAATCCTCCCCAAGAATCCGTTGGCGCCAGGCAAGTGGCCCGGCAACTGGGAGGGCAAGCTAGGGGTGGGGGATGACGGTTCTGTGACAGGGGTTGGTGTGGAGGGCTGTAAATCAGGGGTTTCACCGGGTTCTCGACCTGGAATGAGCTGAAATGACCTGTGGAGTTCAAATGTGGGAGGGGGCTTGCTGTGGTGAGCGGGCTTGCCCCGCGCTGGTCTGCGAAGCAGACCCAGAGGATCCTTCCTCAGTGAACCCGTCGGGGGACAAGCCCCCTCACCACAGCAAGCCCCCTCCCACATTGATGATTTTCATTGTCTGTGAGGTGAGCTGATTCGACCCTCCTCGACCGTCACGCAACCGTCATATCCATCTGCTGTGCTGGCGCCCATCGCTCATTCGCCCAAGGACCCGCGGCCATGTTTTCCGTGCTCAAACCTCATCGTTGGAAACTCGCCCTGTTGCTCATTGCCGCCAACGCCGGGCTGATCCTGCACCTGGCCTGCGGCGAGCTCAAAAGCGTCAGCGAGTGGGTGTGGCTGGACATCATCGGCGAAGGCGGTTCCGCCCTGCTCGCCCTGGTGTGGCTGGGCCTGGTGCTCAAAAGCCGCCCCGCCGGGCGCGTCACCAATTACCTGGCGTTGGGGCTGTCGTGCATCTTTTTCTCGTGGTGGATCGACAGCCTTGACGAGTTCATCCGCCTGCCCGACAGCATCACCTGGGACCACTGGCTCGAATCCGGGCCGATGCCGATAGGCATGATCCTGCTGACCATCGGCATCTACCATTGGCACCGCGAACAACTGGCGATCAGCGCGCAGATGGAAAAACGCGAGCGGCTGTTCCGCGAACATCGCCTGTTCGACAAGCTCACGCCCCTGGCCGGTGCCGATTACCTCAAGCGCCAACTCGCCGACAGCCTGCAGGACAGCCGCGAACAGCAGCAACCGCTGTCGTTGCTGGTGTTGGACCTGGACCACTTCGCCGCCATCAACCAGGCCTATGGGCATGCAGAGGGCGACGCGGTGCTCCAGGCCCTCAGCCATCTGTTGTTGCTCAACCTGCGTCGTCAGGACTTGCTCTGTCGACTGGCCGGCGACCGTTTTGTGGTGCTGCTGCCCAATACCGGCGAACGCCAGGCCAAGGAACTAGCCCTGGAATTGCAGCACGCCGTGCGTGGCCTCGCCCACAAGACCCGGCAACAGGGCGAACGCCTGCAATTGTGCGCGACGACGGCGGTGGTGATGGCCCTCGACGAGCCGCCCCAGGACCTGCTCAAGCGTCTGAACCTGGCGCTGGCCAGGGCCAAGCAGCCTCTCGCGAAAAGCGCCTGAGATGGCGGTAAAAACCAACTGGTATGAGGCCGACAGCCGCTTCATCCCAGGGCACAACCAACCCGCCACGCTGATCGACCTGGCCCTGTCCCGTGACATCGACAGCCACCGTTTGCTGCGCGGCACCGGGCTGTTCCACGAGGATATCCTGGCCGGCACGGCGCGCTTGAGCCCGCAACAATTCCTGGCGCTGATCGGTAACAGTCGCAAATTGCTGGATGCCGATGACAGCAGTTTCCTGTTCGGCCAGCGTTTGCTGCCCGGCTATTACGGCGCGGCCAGCCATGCCTTGGGCCATGCCCAGAATCTGCATCAGGCGCTGGAGATCCTGATCCAGCAACAGGTGCTGCTCAGCCCCTTGGTCACCCTGCAATTGGAGCTGGATGAGCATCACGCCTACCTGTATTGGCTGGACAGTTGCGGGGCCGGCGAGCAGTGGCGGTTTTTGCTGGAGGCGAGCATGACGTCGCTGGTTGCCATGAGCCAATGGCTCAGCGGCGAGCGCTTGCCGTGGGTGTGCAGTTTCAGCCATGCCGAACCGCGGTATGTCGAACAGTATTGGGTGCACCTGGGCGAAGACACGCGCTTCGAGCGCCCACTGGACATGATGTGCATCCCCCGCGAACACCTCACACGCGCCTGGCCAGGGGCTTCGGCCACCGCCGGCCAGGTTGCGCGCCGACAGGCCCGGGAACAGATCGAACTACTGGGATTTGCCGGCAGTTTTCTCGATTGCCTCTACGACTACCTGCGCGAGCAGGTGCGTCAGCCACCGAGCCTGGAACAGGCGGCCCAGGCCTTTGCCATGAGCCCGGCGACCCTCAAGCGCAAGCTGCACAAACACGACACTGGCTTTCAGCAGCAAGTGGACCGGGTACGCAAGCAGGTGGCGCTGCACCTGTACCAGGTCAAGGGCTACAGCAATGATGAAGTGGCGGCGTATCTGAATTTCAATGATGCGGCGAACTTTCGGCGCTCATTCAAGCGCTGGACCGGCAGTACGCCGAGCCTGATCCGCCAACTGTTCAACAGCCGCTAGCCAGGCGCTCGCGCAGGAACTCCACCAGCGCCTGCACCGGCCGTGAGCTTTGCCGATGCTGGGGATACACCGCCGACAGGGTCAGGGCTTCGGGGGCGAAGTCGTCGAGAATCGTGACCAGGCGACCGTCCTTCAAGGCGTCGCCGACGATAAAGGTCGGCAAGTAGGTGACGCCCAGGCCGGCAACGGCGGTGTCGCGTAACAGTTCACCGTTATTGACCCGCATGCGGCCGCTGACGTTCAGCGCCTGCACCTTGCCCTTGAAACGCCATTGCACCTGGCGGCCGTGGCCATAAGGCAGGCAGTCGTGTTGGGCCAGGTCATCGGGTTGCACGGGGGTACCGCGCAGGGCCAGGTAGTCGGGGCTGGCGCAATACACCCGCTGGATGCTGGCGATACGGCGGGCGATCAGGGTGGAATCTTCCAGGGTGCCGATACGCAGCACCAGGTCGTAGCCTTCACCGATCAGGTCGACGGGGCGGTCGCTGAGGTCGACTTCCACCGACACTTGGGGATGGCGCTGCAAAAACAACGGCAACAGACAACCCAGGTGAGCCATGGCAAATGACAACGGCGCGCTGAGGCGAATGGTGCCACGCGGTTCGCTGTTCTGGCCGGCGATGCCCTGCTCCACTTGCTCGACTTCACCGAGCAGGCGCAAGGCGGATTCGTAGTAGCTCTGGCCGAGCGGCGTGACATCCAGCCGGCGCGTGGAGCGGTTGAGCAGACGCACGCCGAGGCGATCTTCCAGCTGGATCAGGCGGCGGCTGACGAACTGCTTGGACAGGCCCAGTTGTTCGGCGGCGGCAGTGAAGCTGCCGGATTCCATGACCTGGCAGAACAGGCGCATGTCTTCGAAGGGGTTCATTGTCGCTTCTCAGTGGACATTTAATGGATTTATAACCGGATAGTCGCAACACCACAAATCAAATGTGGGAGGGGGCTTGCCCCCGATAGCAGTGGATCAGTCAAAAATATTCAGACTGACACACCGCAATCGGGGGCAAGCCCTCTCCCACAAGGGATTACCTACAGGTTTGAGAGCAGATTACTTGGTAGTGAACGCCGAGTAGCTGTTCATCAGGTTGCGGTAGTTGGGGATACGCGGCGACAGCAGGTTGGCCAGGCCTTCCATGTCGTTGCGCCAGTCCACTTGCAGCTCGCAGGCCACGGAGAACCAGTTCACCAGTTGGGCGCCGGCGGCGGTCATACGTGCCCAGGCGGCCTGTTGCACGGTTTCGTTGAAGGTGCCGGAAGCATCGGTGACCACGAACACGTCGAAGCCTTCATCGAGGGCGCACAAGGTCGGGAACGCTACGCACACGTCCGTCACCACACCGGCAATGATGATCTGCTTGCGGCCGGTGGCCTTGACGGCTTTGACGAAGTCTTCGTTGTCCCAGGCGTTGATCTGGCCTGGACGCGGGATATACGGCGCGTCCGGGAACAGTTCTTTCAACTCCGGCACCAGCGGTCCGTTCGGGCCGCTTTCAAAGCTGGTGGTGAGGATGGTCGGCAGGTTGAAGAACTTGGCCACGTCGGCCAGGGCCAGCACGTTGTTCTTGAATTCGTTGGGGGAGAAATCCTGGACCAGGGAAATCAGGCCCGTCTGGTGATCGACCAACAGGACAACGGCATCATCTTTGTTCAAGCGTTTGTAAGTCATGGGTTAACTCCTTTGCGGGTTTAAAAGGCAAAACACGAGCAGCCAAACGCACCCCAGAAACCCTGGAAGTCGCTGACCGGCACACTGGAAAGACGGGCTTTTTCATGGCTGTGGGAATGCACGCCGCAGGGGCCGCTGCATTGGTGAACCTGGGCTTGAAGCGGGGATGCCGGACGCCAGTGACCCGGCACCTTGAGCACCGGCGACCAATCCGGCAGCACCGGCACACGCGGCGGGGCGAAATCCTCGAAGTCGCCTGCGCCGTACACCACCTTGCCGCCGACGACGGTAAGTACCGACTCGATCCACTTGATGGCTTCTTCATCGACACTGAAAAAGTCCGCCGACAGCGTGGCGACGTCCGCCAACTGGCCGACCTTGATCTGGCTTTTCTTGCCCTGCTCGGACGAGAACCAGGCGCTGCCGTGGGTGAACAGTTCCAGGGCAGTGAGACGCGGCAGGCCTTCGGCGTGCAGCTCCAGGCCACCGACGGTGCGGCCGCTGACCATCCAGTACAACGAAGTCCACGGGTTATAGCTGGACACCCGCGTGGCGTCGGTGCCCGCCCCTACCGGCACGCCTTCGGCAAGCATGCGCTTGATCGGCGGCGTGGCTTCGGCGGCCTTGGCGCCGTAGCGCTCGACGAAATACTCACCCTGGAACGCCATGCGGTCCTGGATCGCAATGCCGCCGCCAAGGGCGCGCACGCGCTCGATGTTTTTCGGGGTGATGGTTTCGGCGTGGTCGAAGAACCACGGCAGGCCATTGAACGGGATGTCGCGGTTGACCTTTTCGAACACGTCGAGCATGCGCGAGATGGACTCGTCGTAGGTGGCATGCAGGCGGAACGGCCAGCGTTGCTCAACCAAGTGGCGCACCACCGGCTCAAGCTCCTGTTCCATGGTCAGCGGCAGGTCCGGACGCGGCTCCAGGAAGTCTTCGAAATCCGCCGCCGAGAACACCAGCATCTCGCCGGCGCCGTTGTGGCGCAGGTAGTCGTCGCCCTGGTGCAGGGTGACGCTGCCGGTCCAATTCTTGAAGTCGCTGAGTTCTTCCTTGGGCTTCTGGGTGAACAGGTTGTAGGCGATGCGCACCGTCAGCTGTTCATCCTTGGCCAGTTGCTCGATCACCGCGTAGTCATCGGGGTAGTTCTGGAAACCACCGCCGGCGTCGATCGCGCTGGTGAGACCGAGGCGATTGAGTTCACGCATGAACTGGCGCGTGGAGTTGACCTGGTATTCCAACGGCAGTTTCGGGCCCTTGGCCAGGGTCGAATACAGAATCATCGCGTTGGGCCGCGCCACCAGCATGCCGGTGGGGTTGCCCTGGCTGTCGCGTACGATCTCGCCGCCCGGCGGGTTCGGCGTGTCCTTGGTGTAGCCGGCCACGCGCAGGGCGGCGCGGTTAAGCAAGGCGCGGTCGTACAGGTGCAGCACGAACACCGGGGTGTCCGGCGCGGCCTGGTTGAGTTCTTCCAGGGTTGGCATGCGTTTTTCGGCGAACTGGAATTCGTTCCAGCCACCCACCACGCGCACCCATTGCGGCGTCGGCGTGCGGTCGGCCTGGTCCTTGAGCATGCGCAGGGCGTCGGCCAGGGACGGCACGCCTTCCCAGCGCAGTTCGAGGTTGTAGTTCAGCCCGCCACGGATCAGGTGCAGGTGGGAGTCGTTAAGGCCGGGAATCACGGTGCGGCCCTTGAGGTCGATGACCTGGGTGCCGCTGCCACGCAGGGCCATGGCTTCACCGTCGGTGCCGACGGCAACGAAGCGGCCCTGATGGATGGCGACGGCGGTTGCGCGTGGGTTTTCCCGGTCCACGGTGTGGAACTGGCCATTGAACAGAATCAGATCGGCGTTCATAGGGTTTCCTTTACAGAGGCTTCAAGCCAGGGAGCAAACAGACGGGTGGCCGCCGGCATCAGCAGGTACACCACCAGCAGCACGATGGTCAGGGTGACCAGGAAGGTGGCGACCACATAGTTGGAGAGGAACGGGTGCAGACGCAGGATCGGGCCCCACACGATGGGCACCAGCAGGGTCAGCGGCAGAATCACAAACAGGGTGACCACCGCCTGTTTCCAGCGCGGCGGCTTGGCGGCGCTGTCGGCCAGGGGCGCGAACCAGAATTCGTTGACCGCACCGATTTCGGTCTTGTCGCCGTCGGCCAGCATCGGCGTGGCTTCGGCGATCAGGGCCTTGCGCTCGGGGGAGTCGAGCCAGGTTTCCAGGTCATCGGTGGAGCGGTAGCGCAACACGCAGGTGAACAGCGCCAGGCTGTTCTGTTTGCTGCGTACCACGTCGACACCCAAGTGCCCCGGACGCTCGCCGGCGATGCGCACGATGCGGCGCAGCCAGGCTTCGTACTGGGCTTCCTGGCCTTGCTTGATCAGGTGTTTGACGACCAGGGTGACGACTTCGTCGGGCCCCGTCTGTGGTGCTGGGTCCATGGTGTGCCCCTCTGCCTTGAAATGTCAGCGATGAGGGGAGTGTGCCGGGGATGGGGGTGGGAAAATTGGATGTACGTGCTGTTTAAGTCACCAGCCTTCTTTCAACATGCGCAACTCCAGGTGCTGCAACAGCATGATGGTCTTGCCGTCGGCTATCTCGCCGCTCTGCACCATTGCCAGGGCCTGTTCGAAGCCCAGCTCCAGCACTTCGATGTCCTCGCCCTCCTCTTGCAGGCCACCGCCGCTACTCACGCGATCTCCCGGCTGGTATTCGCCGATGAAAAAGTGAATCCGCTCTGTGACCGAGCCAGGGCTCATGAACGCCGCATAGACCTTCTCCACCTGCCCCACGCGGTAGCCGGTCTCTTCTTCGGCCTCCAGGCGAATGCGCTCTTCGGGGCTGGCATTGTCCAGCAGCCCCGCCGCCGCTTCGATCAGGTAACCGTGGTAATCATTGACGAAAGTGGGCATGCGGAATTGGCGAATCAGCAACACGCTACGTTGCGCACGGTTGTACAGCAGGATGGTCGCGCCATTGCCGCGGTCGTAGACCTCGCGGGTCTGGGCTTGCCAACTGCCGTCGCGGCGGCGCAGGTCGAAGCTGTATTTTTTCAGCAGGTACCAGTTGTCCGAGAGGGTCTCTTCGGCGGTGATGCGCACGGGGCTGTTGTCCATGGTCGGTCCTTGGCTCAAAGAAGGAAGCCATTGTCAGCGCTGTAACACTTTGCAAGCAATCGCTATGCACGGCCGTCGAATTAATGCCTGCTTGTGCAGGCCATCTGTTAAAAACGCTGCTTCACCTTTGCCCTGGAACCTTCATGCCCTCTCGTTTTATGTCGCGCCTGAGCCTGCGCTGGTTGCCCCTGCTGTGCATGGCGTTGTTGATCATTGGCCTGCCGGTGGGCTGCAGCGTGCTGCAACACAAGGAGCGCGAGCTGGTGTTTCGCATCGAGCCGGGTACCGCCAGTTGGTACAGCGGCTTGCCCAAGGCGGTGCAGGAATTCGAACTCAAGCCTGCCAGTTTCAAGTCGGGGCAGAACATTCATGGCTGGTGGTACCCGGCGGACAAGAAGGACGCGCCCGCGATCCTCTATCTGCACGGCGTGCGCTGGAACCTTACCGGGCAGTTGTTTCGCATCGAGCAATTGCACGCGCTTGGGTACTCGGTATTGGCCATCGACTATCGCGGCTTTGGCCAAAGCCACGGTGAGCTGCCGTCGGAAACCACGGTGTACGAAGATGCGCGCATCGCCTGGGAGCGCTTCCAGCTACTGCAACCTGACCCGAGCAAGCGCCTGATCTACGGGCATTCCCTCGGGGGCGCTGTCGCCATCGACCTGGCTGCCGAGCTGGGCAGGCAAACGCCACTGCCGGTGCGCGGACTGGTGATCGAATCCACCTTCACCTCCCTCGCAGACGTCGCCACGGCGGTCGCCAACACGTCATTGCCGGTGCGCTGGTTGCTGTCGCAGAAGTTTGATTCCATCGACAAAATTGCCGACATCCATATGCCATTACTGGTGGTGCATGGCCTGGACGACCGCTACGTGCCACCGCGCTTCAGCCAGCAACTGTTTGAAGCCGCCCAGGAGCCCAAGCGGCTGTTGTTGGTGCCGGGCGCCAGCCATAACAACAGCATGAGCCTGGCCGGTCGCAGTTATCGCCAGGCACTCGACAACCTGATGCAGGCCAGGATGCCGCCCCAGGTTGTCACACACTCCACAGGGCGCGACGGCGAGTCATAAAAGCGCTTTTCGGCACTGGGTTCGCGCTTGGCTGTCAAGCGCCAACCCTGCCCATACTGGGCCTCGCTGAAAGTTGATCAAATATTGACCGCGGGCTAAATCGCCATACCCGCTGGGGTCTTGCAAAGTTATCCACAGAGATACCCACGGTTTTCGTGGACAACTCTTTTCGTATTTTTACGATTTATTTGCTCAGGCAATGCGTTCTGGAAAGGTCCCCGGCAGCAAAATCTCACGGTTCACATCGCGTATATCGTTATAGCCACACAGCGCCATCGACACGTCCAATTCACGGGCGATGATGTCAAGGGCCTTGGTTACGCCCGCCTCGCCCATGGCGCCCAAACCATACAAGTGCGGACGGCCGATCATGGTGCCCTTGGCGCCGAGCGCCATCGCCTTGAGGACATCCTGGCCAGAACGAATACCACCATCGAGCCACACCTCGATACGCTCGCCCACCGCGTCGACTATCGCCGGCAACTGGCTGATGCTCGACGGAGCGCCATCAAGCTGACGGCCGCCATGGTTGCTCACCACCAAGGCATCCGCACCCGAATCGGCCGCCAGGCGCGCATCTTCTACATCGAGGATGCCCTTGATGATCAGCTTGCCGCCCCAGCACTTCTTGATCCATTCCACATCGTCCCAGCTCAGGCGGGGGTCAAACTGTTGTGCGGTCCAGGACGACAACGAACTCATGTCCGCGACGCCCTTCACATGCCCGACGATGTTGCCGAAACCGCGGCGCCGAGTACCAAGCATGCCCATCACCCAGCGCGGCTTGGTGGCCATGTTGAGGATATTCGGCAGGGTCAATTTGGGCGGTGCTGACAGGCCATTGATCAAGTCCTTGTGCCGCTGCCCGAGGATCTGCAAGTCGAGGGTCAGCACCAGCGCATCCACACCGGCGGCCTTGGCCCGCTCGATCAGTTGCTCGACAAAGGCGCGGTCGCGCATCACATACAGCTGGAACCAGAACGGCTGGCCCACCTGTTCGGCGATGTCCTCCAGGGAGCAGATGCTCATGGTCGACAAGGTGTAGCGCAGGCCGAATCTGGCGGCAGCACGGGCGGTGAGAATCTCCCCATCGGCATGCTGCATGCCCGCCAGGCCGGTAGGTGCCAGGGCCACGGGCATTGCCATGTCCTGGCCGATCATGGTGGTGCGGATCGAGCGCTCATCGATGTTGCGCGCCACGCGCTGGCGGAACTTGATGGAGGCAAAATCGCTTTCATTGGCGCGGTAGGTGCTCTCAGTCCAGGAGCCGGAATCGGCGTAATCGTAGAACATCCTTGGGACACGTTTTTGCGCCAGCCTGCGTAAATCTTCGATGGTTGTGATCAACGACATCTAGGTCACCTCTCCCTGAACTGAGCTCAGAGAGTAACCGCCCGGCGGTCGCTCAACCAGCCATTGCGTTTATAGGGGCGGGCGATTAATCTCGCATAAACCCGCAAAAAAGCGCACAAACATGCATGACACCCATCACGCCATCGATCTGCCTTCCCTGCGCAAGCAGAAGATTCTGTTGCTGCTGGAACGTGACGGCAAAGTCACCGCCTCGGAACTGGTAGAGCACTTTGCCGTGTCCCAGGACACCATCCGCCGCGACCTCGGCGAACTGGCCGCCGCCGGCCTGTTGCAGCGCGTGCACGGCGGCGCCCTGCCCCGGCCCAAAGACACGGGCAAAGACTTTTTCACGCGGGTCGGCGAGACCAATGATGCCAAGCGCCAACTCGCGCAATGGGCGGCGGGCCGAGTGGAAGACGGCCAGATTGTGCTGTTCGACTCCGGCTCGACCACGCTGCAGATCGCCCAGTCATTGCCGCGGGCGATCCACCTGACGGTGGTCACGACCTCGCCGATGATCGCCATCGCCTTGGCCGATCATCCCCATGTGAAAGTGATTCTGGCCGGCGGCCAACTCAACCCGGCCACGCTGTCCACCGGTGGGCACGAGGCCGTGCGCCTGATCCAGAGCATCAAGGCCGACCTGTTGTTCACCGGCGTGTGCGCGCTGCATCCACAGGTGGGCATCAGCTCGCTGCATTTTGATGAAGTGGTGGTCAAGCAAGCCTTGCTCGACAGCGCTTCCCAGGTTGTCGCCGTGACCATGGCGGACAAACTCGGTGCGGTGGAGCCGTTTGTGGTGGCGCCCTGCAGTCGGATTCACACGTTGATTACCGAATGGCACGTGCCAAATGTGGAGGCGTATGAGCAGTTAGGGTTGGAGGTGTTGCGGGTTGAGGTCGAGTAGGTACAGGGCGTCGGCGACGGCATGGCCGCTGGCGGTGTTGTCGAAAATGCACCAGGTTGGAATGCCGTCCGCGACCGACCGGTCAAGGTGTCGCGCGAACTCGCGTAAACGCTCCGGGCCATAGGCACTGTGATAAATGCGCGGTGATCCATGCAGTCGCCAATAGCGCACGCCTTGCCAGCCCGCGCAGGTGGGCATGGCGTCGATGACAGGTGGGTCGACGGCCACTCGCCCGATGTGCAAATCCTGCAACATCGCCTCGGCCGCCAGCCAACTGGCGTGGCGCGGTTCAAGCACCACATTGCCGGCAAAACATCGGCGAACAGCCATGAAAAATGCGCTGGCACTGGAGGGCTCATAGCTCAATGAGGGAGGCAGTTGCACCAGCAGGCAGCCCAGGCGTTCACCCAATGGCGCGCATTGTTCGAGAAATTCATCCAGCGCCGTTTCACACTGGCGCAGGCGCAACTCGTGGGTAATGCGCTTGGGCATCTTCAGCGAAAAAAGAAACCCAGGCGGCACGGACCCGCCCCAACGTGCATAGGTTTTCGGCAGGTGCGGGCGATAGAACGAGCTGTTGATCTCCACCGCGTTAAAACGTGAGGCGTAACGCTGCAGATGCGTGCCCTCATCGCTGAACGCCGGCCAGTGCTCACGCGGCAAGCTCCAACCGGCACAACCGACGTACAACGATGCCGTCAAAACAGCACCGCCGCCGCGTCGCGCATGAAAATCTCGATAGTCTTGGGGCCTACGCCATCGAACTCGGCCAGCCGCTTCTCAAATGCCTGGCGGTCGGCGCTGGCGCGGCGGATGTGGGTGATCTTGCCGGCATACTCGGCGTTCAGTTTTGCGCTGAGGTCCAGCAGCCGCTGCGCAGTGGATTCGTCGTAGCGAACGTAATGGGCACGCCCCAGCATTGCCACCAACTCCCGCGACGTACAGTGCTGCAACTTGCGTGCGGTGTCGCGCCCCTGCTCTTCCACAATCTCCCTATAGGCCTGCGCCGCGATGGGAGCCTGGATGCGTTTGCCCATCAGGAAACTGGCGATAAACCACTTGAACAAGCCGCTGTCATCGTCTGGCTTGAGTTCGATCCCCAATTCAGAGGCGGTAATGGCGCGCGCCATGCTTATTGGCCCGGTTTGCGCTCAGCCTTGACGGCTGGCTCTGTGCATGTGCGGACATTTTGCGAACTGATACGGTCGAGAGTTTTACGAGCGGCCACGGTGTCTCTCCAGGCAATGGTGGGAGTACGAAAAGTCGCCTCCTTTGTGAAGCAGAGCGTTGGGAATTTCGATAGTTCAAGGAAATTACCGCGCAGAAATCGACGCAAAAAAATTTAAACCTTTTGCCCAAGCGCGCCCTCAACAGTCAGGTATCTGCAACGTTGATAGGGCCAGGAATCCACAGGCCACAACCCTTCTACCCAGGAGACAATCGACCATGAGCGCGCAACTCCACGGCAAGAAAATCCTCATCATCACCTCCAATACCGGCATCGAGCGCGACGAGTTGCTCAAGCCCCTGGATGCACTGCGCGGTTTTGGCGCGACGGTGACCCACGCTTCCAGCAAAGGTGGCACCACCCAGACGTTTGTCGGTGATACCGAAAAGGACAGGACCGTTGAATCCGACGTTCAACTGTCGGATGTCCAGAGCGGCGATTTTGATGCGCTGGTGATTCCCGGCGGCACCGTCAACGCCGACACCCTGCGCCAGGACGCAGCGGCGCTGCGCTTGATCAAGAGCTTCGCCGACGCCGGCAAGACCATTGCGGCCATCTGTCATGGGCCCTGGACGCTGATCGACGCGGGCGTGATCGAAGGCAAGACCCTGACCTCCTATAAAAGCGTACGCATCGACCTGGAAAACGCCGGCGCCGCCGGTTGGGTCGACGCCGAGGTCAAGCAATGCAACGCCAATGGCTGGACCTTGATCACCTCCCGTACGCCAGACGACTTGCCCGCATTCAGTGAAGCGATTGCCAAGGCGCTGGCCGGCTGATATCCGGCACCTGAACGTAAACAGGCGCCCATGAGGCGCCTGTTTGCTGACTGCCGTCGGCGTCAGCTCCTACGGTGTTCCGGCATCTCGCGCTTGGGTCCGAGCATCGCCCACGCAATCAGGCCCAGCAACGGCACAAAGATCAGAATCACCAGCCACAACCCCTTGGTCTCCCAGCCACTGGTGCTGCGTAATACGACATTGATCGCCCACAGTTCAAAGAGCAGCAGAATCACCGCCAAACCGATCCAGACATAATGCATTTCCATGATTCACCTCCTGAGGTCTATGGGTTAGGTCAAGCATTCGCCCCAAGGGTTCCATCGAAATTACGCCAGTGTGCTCTCGCCCAATGATTGCGGCACATGTCGAGTTGCCAGCGTCTGTCCGTTGCGCGGATGGCGGCGGGTTTAATGCAACCTGCTCAGAGGCCGACCATGCAAGCTGCACGACAGAGTCTTTTCAAAGTCGATCTCAACCTATTGATTCAGATGACTTTTTAGTTATCGTCGAGAGTGGTCTGACTTATGCAATTTCCCACCAGACGAAGCGCGCACTTCGACGCGCCCGAACCCTGTCTGTGAGGTTTCATCATGAATGCAATCGACCTGCTTAAAGCCGACCATGAACGCGTCAAAACACTGTTGACCCAACTGAGTGAGTCCACCGAACGCGGGGTAAAAAAACGCACCGAGCTGTTGGCTAAACTCGAAATGGAAATCAGCCTGCACACGCGACTTGAGGAAGAGATTCTGTACCCGGCCTTCCGTAAAGCCGGCGGCAAGGAGCAGGACATCATGTACCACGAAGCCAAGGAAGAGCATCGCACCGTCGACTCCCTGGTGCTGCCTGACTTGAAGCAGACGGAACCGTCCACCACCGAGTTTTCCGGTCGGGTGAAGGTGGTCAAGGAGCTGCTGGAACATCACATCGAGGAAGAGGAAACCGAGATGTTTCCTCAAGCGAAAAAACTGCTGGGCAAGGCATTGCTGGAAGAACTGGGTGCACAAATGCAAGCCATGAAGGCCGCGCATAAGAAGGCGACGGCAGGCAAGCCAATGGCTGCGTAATGCACCGGTCGGCCCGTGGACACGTCCACGGGTGTGTTCGATGAGTCAAGAGGATTGAATCATGACGAATAGACAAGGGATCGTACTTGCACTCTGCCTGGCAGCCCTGTCAGGCCAACCCGTAACGGCCGCCTTTGGCGACAACCCGACACCTGCCGCCACGGCTGTCGCAGACGACGGCGCTGCAGGGTCGGCACTGCCGCCCGGCACTTACCCGAGCAGCCCGGCCGACAGTGGCAAAAAAAGCCAGGACACCGTCAAACAGCCGGACAAATCCACCAAGCCCGATGCGGGCGGTAAAGACAAAGACCGGCAGCACCCACCACGCATAGGCAGCTGACGTGACCGGCAGCGCCCGATTAGAGGCCCGCGCTTGGTTGCCCGCGCCTTGATGTCGATCAAGGCACGGGCAACCAAGCGCTGAAGCCTGCTTCGGCGGTCATTGGGCACCAGGCGAAATCCCATGGCGCGGGTGGCAAGGCTGGCTGCTCGGCTTCGAAGGGCACCGCGCTCTTGCAATCGAACACCGTCATGGCTTGCCAGGCCAGGACCACGCCCTGGGCCTGGCTGGTGTCGCTGTTGACCCAACATGCAGCGGCCGCCGCCATGAATGCTTCGATGGGTTCATCGTCGATTTGCGTGCGATACGGCGAGCCGAGCAGCCAGCGACACACATTCAGGTGGTAGGTCCAATCCTGCGCGGGCTGGTTGCGATAGGCCCAGGTCATAAAGCTGCGGAACAGGTTCAAGCCCTCGGGCGGGTCAAGCTTGAGCAGCGCCGGGCAGATGTCGAACAGGGTGTGCCAGTAGGGCAACAGCCGTGCATCCAGGTGCACGAAACAGCGGGAGTTACTCGGGTATTCAGCTCGCGTCGGTTCCGCACGCAGGCGACGGGACGCCTTGCTGACCAGGCGACTGGCGCCTGCAGGCAATTGATGGTTCATGAAACGCACTCACAGTCGTGACGATCGAACGCCTCCTGGTCACAGGAAGCCCAAGGCACACGTCAGAATGCGGGGGAAGCGCGGGGGTTGGCCGAGGGCCAGGCATGGCGCGGCGGCGCCTTGTTGCGCCGTTCGTGGGCCGGGCGCGGAGGTTGCCCGAGCCCCAGCAGCCAGGCCAGACCGATCAGGAACACCAGGGCGACGGTCAAAGCAGCGCACACCGGGCAGGCAAAGTAGTTCGAGATGTTGCTGGAAGACGGACTGCCCAACCCTTTGTCGGAAAGTGGCGCCTGCTTGCCGTCCACCGAACAGAACGCGCCGCCGATCCCGTTGAGCTGCTGGCCCATCATCTGGCCATGGCCCAAACCGCACACGAACAGGTTCATCAGCACGCAGAAGTACAGGGTCCAGACGATCAGTGAACGGTCAGGGTGGCTCGATTTCATGGCGGCGACTCTACCACCGAAGCCGCAAAGGGATGAAATACCGCGGCCCCTGTGGCAGAACGTCGCAGATTACGTGCCATCGCCAGGGTTGGTAGACTTGGCGCCCTCCTCGTTTACTCCTTTTCAAAGCCTGATGTGTAGATCCAGAGCAATGCAGGCGTTTCACAGGATGCACCGTTGATGAGTACGTTATTCACCCGCCGCAAGGTCCTGACCGGCATGGGCCTGTTGGGTCTGGGCCTGCTGACTGGTTGTGACAACAGCCCCAGGTTGAACTTCAAGTACGGCAAGGACTTGAGCGACAAGATCATGGGCCGCACCTTCAAGCTCAAGAACACCGAGGGCGACACTGTCACCCTCAGTTCCTACCGTGGCCTGATGCCGGTGGTGTTCTTCGGCTTTACCCAATGCCCGGCCGTGTGCCCGACCACCCTCGCCCGTGCCGCCCAGGCCAAGAAGCTGATGGGTCGCGACGGCGAGATCATGCAGGTGATCTTTATCACCCTCGACCCAGAGCGGGACACGCCGGAGATTCTCGACAAGTACGTCAAGGCCTTCGACCCGAGCTTCGAAGCGCTGTACGGCACCCCGGAAGAAATCGCCGTGGCCGCCAAGGAATTCGGGATCTTTTATGAAAAGATCCCCGCCGGCGACACCTACACCCTGTCCCACACGGCCACCAGCTTTGTCTTCGACACGCGCGGCAACCTGCGCCTGGGCCTGCAGGCGTCCCTTACCGCAAAAGAGTGCGCAGAAGACCTGCTCACCGTCATGGAGGTCTGCTAATGACTGCCGTTCAACACCTCAAGCACTTCACCTTCGGCCTCGCCCTGCTGGGTTGCGCCGCCCACGCCAGCGCACAGGTGCAAGTAACCGACGCCTGGGTGCGCGCCTCGGTGCCGGGCCAGCCGTCCAGCGGCGCGTTCATGACCGTCACGGCCGACACCGACAGCAAGTTGCTGCGGGTAGCCTCGCCGGTAGCCAAGGACGTACAGATCCATGAAATGAGCATGAAGGACGACGTCATGCGCATGGGCCCCGTGGACGCAGTGGCCCTGCCCGCAGGCGTGGCCGTCAAGCTCGATCCGAACGGCTACCACGTGATGCTGATGGGCCTGACCGGGCAGATCAAGGAAGGCGACCAGGTGCCGCTGACCCTGACGGTGCAGGACGCCAAGGGCGAGAAGCACACCGTTGAGGTCGAGGCCAAGGCCCGTGGGCTGGATGGCATGGACCATAGCAAGATGCATTGATGCACTAAATTTGTGTGGTTGTTCCTGTGCCTGTGGTGAGGGAGCTTGCGACAACAAGCCCGCTCTCCACTAAGGTCAGCCCTTCAATCCACAATAAACAACTGCGCCCCGACGCTCGTCGATGAGCGATGCGCTTCCATGTCATTGCCCACCTGGTAACTCATCCCGGCCGTTAGCGTGAACTGACGGCCGTCTTCCAACTCCGTATGCAACTCGCCTTCCAGGCACAACAGCACGTGCCCGCGCTTGCACCAGTGATCGGCAAGATAGCCGGGGGTGTATTGCACCATGCGCACGCGGGTGGTGCCGAAATGGCAGGTGCGCCACAGGGCATTGCCGGTAACGCCGGGGTAGACGACGGGTTCGAGCGTAGACCAGTCGGTGGTGCCAAAAGGGACAGCGGTAAGGTCCATGGGAAGCCCGTTCGTGAGTGGTCGTGGTACGAGGCTATCGGCCTGCGGAAGTGGGCGATAGACACAGATCCCATGGTTTTGTGGGATACAGGTGACGGCGCTTGTTATCCTGCCAGCCTTGTCTCCATGGATGCGCGCTGATGCAGATCGACCCTGCTTACCTCCTGCTTGAAACCGAACACTGGCGGCTCAACCATCACCTGGCTTCCAAACTGCCGGGGTACCTGATGCTGGGCGCCAAAGCGCCTATCCATTCCCTGGCGGACATGCCGCAAGCCGCACTGGCCGAACTCGGCGGGCTGCTGGCCAAGACCCAGCGAGTCATGGAAGCGCAACTCAAACCCAAGTGGTTGTACATCAGCCGTTATGGGCATATGCCAGGGTTCCCGCTGCATTTTCATTTCATCCCGGTATATGACTGGGTGGAAGATGCGTTCTGGCGGGACGAGCGATATCGCGTTCTGCAAGACTTCGCCGCGCCTGGCGTTGCGCAGGCACAGACTGACGGCGCCGAGCTGACGCTGTTTGTGTGGCGCGAATTTGGAGAGAGCCAGAGGCCTCCGGCGGTTCAGGGGGATTCGGTCGAGCGGGTTATCAAGCTGTTGCGCACTGAGTTCGCCGCTCGATAACGACACTTGGCTTGATGCATCAATGCGTGGTTACAAGTCTTTCTGGCAACTCTCCGATGTCTGGATACAGTTCAGAAAAGACCTTTGGATGTGGCCCGTATGAAACGCAAGGTTCGAATCCTGATTCTGTGTAAGACCTACCCTTCTCCCAGTGCCAAATACGCCGAGACTTCCTGTGTTGCCGGTATTGACGAGGCGGGCAAGCTGATACGGCTTTACCCGGTCCCGTTCCGTTTGGTCAACGGGGACCAGCAATTCGCAAAGTGGCAATGGATTGATGCGCTGATTGAGAAAAACCCAGGCGATCACAGGCCAGAAAGCCACAAAATTGCCGTAGACAGCATCTGCGCGGGAAACGTATTGCCCTCTGGTGACTGGCTCGAACGGCGCGTATGGCTGGATAAATTGCCGGTCTATGAAAGCTTTGAAGCACTGGAAAGAGCCAGAATTGATAGCAACGTGACGCTTGGTCTGATCAAGCCCCTACGCATCCGCACATTACGCATTCAAAAGTCAGCATCGGAAACATGGACGCCTGAAGAAATTGAAAAACTGGAAGCCATGCAGCGCCAACCCAGCCTGTTTGAAGACCAGGAGCGCGCCAGCATCAAGCGGCTGGAAAAGGTGCCTTTTGACTTTCATTACATCTACGAATGCCTGGTGGACGGCGAAGTTAAGTCCTACACCCATAAAATCGTGGACTGGGAGGCCAGCCAGCTCTATCGAAATGTACGCCGCAAGCACGGCGCGCTCGGATGGGAATACCCGTTCAGGCACAAATTGGAGACAGAACTACCCACGAAGGATTTGATGCTCTTGATGGGAACCCTCCACCGATTCCCAGGGCAATGGCTGATTGTCAGCCTGATTTATCCGCCTAAGCGACAGAAAGAAGACGGTCAACAAATCGCTCTGTTTTGATCGGCAAATGCTGGGTTTGCAGCGAGCTGTGCAGCGCTTGGGCCGATTCCGCGATCAGGCTGCGATGGCAAAAATTGGCGTCTGCTTCATAACAGACCATGCAGATGCGCTGTTCAGCCGCGCTGGACACCAGCTCCTTCAGCACACTGTCCTGTGTGCGGATGTAAGCTCGGAAGCCGCGAGCGTACGCAACCCAATCCCCGTCTTCCTTGTACTGCTTGCGTATGGGTTTCGGGCAGCCCAACGGCCGACTGTGTTCATAGGCGATGCCTTCAGCAGCGAGGCACTGGGCAAAGGCTTTTTTGGAGAAGCCCTTCTTACGCGAGAGTGGGTACTCACGCACATCGAGTACCTTGTCGATGCCGGCCTGCTTCAGGCGGGCGATAAACGCATCGATGGTGAGGCCCTCATAGCCTGCGGTGTAGAGGTTCATGCGAATTCTCCTGGAGCCTCCCGGCGCGATCAAAACGTAAAAAAGCGCCGGGACTATACCATCGGCAACTATTGCTCAGGCCCCGAGGGTGACGGGCGGAGCGGGTAGATCCGCTTCTTCATCGGGATACACGCCAACGCCAGCCCCGACGGCGAATGGTAGGTTGCCTGCTGCTCGCCCACATACCCGCACGCCCGATAGAAACTCGCCGCATTCAACGTGGCATCCAGCACCACTTCGCCTAACGCCAGTTCTCGCGCCAGCGCCTCAAGATGATCCAGCAATGCCTTGCCGTACCCTCGCCCAGTGAACTGGGGCAGTACAAACAGTGCGCCGACTTGATTGTTGTCGAGGTCGAGCATGCCGGTGGCGACCGGTTTATCGTCTACCCAGCCAAGGTAAAACGGTTTGTCCATTAACCTGTTGTAACCATCGTCGGCACTGCCGCGGGTCCAGAGCGCCATTTGTTCTGCGGTGTAGGCGCCGATGCATTGGCTGCGGATGGCTTCGCGGCGGATGTCGAAAGCGGCGTTGGCGTCTTCGCGGGTGGCGCGTTTTATTTCCAGCATTGGGTCCTTCCTTCATGCGGGTTGGTGACCTCACGGCCTGGTCGGTGCCTTGGGGCAACGCGTGGGATTTTATACTAACGCGATCCCGAGGCTGGATGCCGGGGCACGCCCACTCGCCATAAGAGGCCGTGTCACTCGGAGAGTTTGTATCTATCATGTGGCCTTTCACCCAATACCCAGGAACCCGCATGCCCGCCCTCACCTTCCGCAACGCCCTGCCCGCCGACGCCGCACGTTGCTATGAAATCGAAATCACCGCTTACGAAGGCGACGAAGCCGCGACCCTGGAGAAAATCGCCACGCGCATAGCGCAGTACCCGCAAGGCTTTTTGATCCTTGAAGCCGATGGCGACGTGGTGGGGTTTATCAACAGTGGCTGCGCCCATGACGTGGTGATGTCGGACGAAGCATTCAAGGAATTGGTGGGGCATGCGCCCGAGGCGCCGAATGTGGTGATCATGTCGGTGGTGGTCGATCCGGCGCATCAGGGCAACGGCTATTCCACGGTATTGATGAGCGAGTTTGTGCGGCGCATGAAGACGCTGGACAAGCAGACGATTCACCTGATGTGCAAGCAGCAGCATGTAGCGTTGTACGAGCGCATGGGCTACACCTACGTTCGGCCTTCGCCCTCGGATCATGGCGGGATGGCGTGGCATGAGATGGTGATGTCGCTCTGACAAATCGAGGTTTTGAGATGACCGCAGCGCTTATTGAAACCAGTGACCAGCCCCACCCCGATGCCGAGCGTCTGCTCGGCAGCGGCCTCGCGGCATTCAACGAAGGCATCACCGGCTATAACGACCGCCGGCCGCTCACTGTGCTGATCAAAGACGCCGAAACCCGGCAGATCCTCGGGGGCATCACCGGCAAAACCACCTTGGGCACGGCCTTCCTCGATCTGTTTCACTTGCCCGATTCGCTGCGCGGCACGGGCCTGGGCAGCCAGTTACTGCGAGCCTTCGAAGACGAAGCCCGGCGCCGGGGTTGCCTGAACGCCGTGCTGTACACCATCAGCTTTCAGGCGCCAGGCTTTTACGAGAAAAATGGGTGGGTGCGGTTTGGGGAAATACCCTGCGCGCCGCAAGGCAGCAGCCGCATATTTCTGACTAAGCAACTGTAGTTTCCACAAATGGGGAGTCCCCCGCCTGTGGCGAGAGCACTCGCCCTTACCAGCTCCCCGACGCCCCGCCGCCGCCACTGGACCCACCGCCGCCCGACGAACTGCTGCCGGAGCTGGAGCTGGAGCTGGAGCGGCTGGAGCTTGAACCTGAACCACCACCCGAGCCGCCTCCGGAGATACTCTGCACAAACAGCAGAAACGCCGCGAAGGATGCCACCGGTATCGCGATGATCCAGCCCTGGTAACCGTGCCCAAGCAGCAAGCCTGCCGCGACATAGAGCGTGGCCACCGCCAGCGCCCGCACGAAGAAGAAACGCGGACGGGTTTTCCACGATTCCTTGATGACAAAAAACAACCCCACGTAGAGGCCCAGGATCAACGCCCCACCGAACGGCCACACCAGCCAGTGGACAAAGCTGACCTCTACAAACCGGTCCGCCACCACAACCCCCACCACATAGGCCAGCACGGCCATCACGCAGTAGAACGCCGTGCGCGCCAGCCATAACGCGCCGAAGGTGGCGCCGCCGATCAACATCGTCAGCGGCAATACGAACAGGAACATCGGCCATTCGCGGCCGCCGCTGAAAGTCGTCAGCAGTACGGTGACCGCCAGCACGGCGATCAATGCTCGGCGCCAACCCAGTTTGCCGGCGGCGACCAGCACACCGCCAACGGCGCCGAAGATAAACGCCAGCAACACCGCCATCGCCTGGGGATTGACGCCAGGCCCTGCCACGGCGGGCAGCTCGCCGCCGTCCACCAGCACGACCAAATCATTCACCCCCTGGCTGATACCTGCCGCGTAATCGCCCTGACGAAACGCAGGCGTGATGTGCTCCTCAATGATGCGGTGGGCCAACAGGTCGGTGACGGTGCCTTCCAGGCCATAGCCCACTTCGATGCGCACCTTGCGGTCATCCTTGGCCACCAGCAACAGGATGCCGTCGTTGACGTCTTTGCGCCCCAGCTTCCAGGCGCGGAACAGTTGGTTGGCGTAATCCTCGATGCTTGCCGCGCCAATGGAGGGCACCAGCAGCACAGCCACCTGGGCGCCCTTGCGCTGTTCGAGGGCGGCAAGCTGTTCTTTCAGACGAGTGGTGGTGCTGGCGTCGAGGGTGTTGGTGAGGTCGATGACCCGCTGGTCAAGGGCGACGCCGATGGGCGAAGTGTCAGCCTGGGCGGTGATTGCCAGGCTGGCGAGCACCAGTACCAGCAGAACCGAAAGAGAGTGCCGCAACCACCGCATCATGTTTGTTACCTGAAGTTTCTTCCTGAAGGCGCCGACTTTACCTTATCAGCGCTATAACACGTGACCCCACGGCGTTGACTATTTAAACTGCCGCACACATAGCAATACGCCATAACTTTGAGACCCTCATGGACCTACGCCACCGCAACAACGTCACTGTGATGGGCTGCGGGACTTCGACCCTGGTGTTTTCCCATGGGTTCGGCTGCAACCAGGCCATGTGGAACTACCTCGCGCCGCAATTCAAAGCGCGCTTTCGTGTGGTGATGTATGACTTGGTAGGCGCCGGGCTCTCCGACCTGAACGCCTTCGACAAGACCAAGTACAACGCGCTGGAAGGCTACGCCCACGATCTCAATGAAATCATCGACGCCTACGCCGAAGGCCCGGTGATTCTGGTGGGACATTCGGTCAGCGCAATGATCGGCACCCTCGCCGATCGCCTGGTGCCGGGACGGATCGCCGCCCATGTGATGATCGGCCCCTCACCGCGCTATATCGATACCGATGACTACGTCGGCGGCTTCAAGCGCAGTGATATCGACGACCTGCTCGATACCCTCGACAGCAACTACCTCGGCTGGTCCAGCGCCATGGCCCCGGTGATCATGGGAACGCCAGGGCAACCTGCGCTGAGTGACGAGCTGACCGACAGTTTCTGCCGCACCGAACCGGACATCGCCAGGCAATTTGCGCGGGTCACCTTCACGTCCGACAACCGCCAGGACGTGATCGGCCTGACCACCCCGGTGTTGATCCTGCAATCGAGCGACGACCTGATCGCCCCGGTGGCCGTGGGCGAATACCTGCACAGCGTGTTGCCCAACAGTACCTATTGCCTGGTCGACAACGTCGGCCACTGCCCGCACATGAGCGCGCCGCAAGCCTGCGCCGCGGCCATGGACACGTTCCTCGCGCCGTGGGCGGTTGCCCGTGCCGACTGAGCTGTTCGACAGCGCCGCCTGCGCCCTGGCCGTCACCACGCAAGACGGCACGATCCTGCAGGCCAACGCGCGCTTCAGTGATTGGCTGGGGTTCAGCAACGCCGAGCTGTGCGGCCAACGCTTCCAGGACATGCTGACCATCGGCGGGCGGATCTTCCACCAGACCCACCTGGCGCCGATGCTGCGCATGCACGGCAGCGTCACCGAAGTGAAACTGGACATGTTGCACCACGACGGCCACAAGGTGACCGTGCTGCTCAACGGCAACAAACGTGAACAGGCCGGCGCGGTAGTGCACGACCTGGCGCTGTTCGGCACCACCGACCGTGACAAGTACGAACGCGAGCTGCTCAACGCACGCAACCTGGCCGAAGCGCTGCTGCAGGAAAAGACCGCCACCGAACTGGCGCTGCAACGCGCCCAGGCTGAACTGAGCGAGGCCTACGCCATTGCCCAGCGCCGTGCGCTGTTTGCCGAACAGATGGTCGCGATTGTCAGCCATGACCTGAAAAACCCGCTCACGGCGATCCGCATGGCGTCGGACTTTCTCCACCGTGGCAAGCGCACCGCCAAGGAACGCCAGCTGCTCGGGCATATCGGCCAATCGTCCGAACGTGCCCAGCGCATGATTGCCGACCTGTTGGACTTCACCCAGGCCCGGGTCGGCCAGGGCATCAGCATCAAGGCGGCGCCACTGGACCTGCATGACGTGATTCATCGCACGGTGGACGAGCTGCGTGTGGCGTTCCCCAAGGCCACGCTGAAGCATCACGCCCAAGGCGCTGGCGACGCCTGCCTGGACGCCGACCGCGTGCAGCAGATCATCGGCAACCTGGTGGCCAACAGCGTGGCCTATGGCGACCTGCAACGACCGATCACCATCACCTCGCAATTGGATAACGGCGCATGCGAAGTGGCCGTGCATAATTACGGCGCGGTCATTCCCGAGGCCTTGCTGGCGGTGCTGTTCGAGCCCATGACCCGTGGCACCGACCAGGGCAGCGACGTGCGCAGCGTGGGCCTGGGCCTGTATATCGTACGCGAGTTGGCCAAGGTGCATGGCGGCGACGTGGCGGTGCGTTCCTGCGCCACCGACGGCACCACGTTTACGGTGAAGTTTCAGAACAGGTAGCCCTTCAAGACAGATAGACACTGCCCTGCATCACCGGCTCGACACTGCCGGTCAACACCACGCCGCCCTCGCCCGTCCAGTGCACGGCGACCGTGCCGCCATCGCACTGCACCTGCACCGTGGCATCCAGCAAGCCACGCCGGATGCCGTTGACCACCGCCGCGCAACAGCACGAACCAGACCCCAGCGGCACGCCACCGCCACGCTCCCAGATGCGCAGGCGGATATGCCCACGGTCGAGCACCTGCACAAAATGCACATTGGTCCCGGCCGGGAACAGCGGATGAATTTCCAGGGCCGGGCCCACTGCGGCCACTTCAACGGCGTTGATGTCGTCGACAAAAAACGTGCAATGGGGATTGCCCATGCTGCACGCCGCCGGGCGCCCCTCGATCGGCAAGGTACACGTGTCCATGGCCTCGGCCAGCGGTACAGAGGCCCAGTCCAGCGACGGCTCGCCCATGTTCACCGACACCCGTCGCCCCGCTTCGCGCACGCAGGTCAGCAGGCCACGGTCCGTGCGCAGCACCACCGAATCGCTACCGGTTTCATGCATCAAACGGTCGGCCACGCCGCGGGTGGCGCTGCCGCAGGTTTGCAGCGGTGTGCCGTTGGGGTTCCAGAACTTGATACGCGCCACGGCGTCTTCGCAATCAAGCACCACGGCCAGTTGATTGAAGCCAATGCCGGTGTGGCGATTGCCCAGGCGCCGGGCGACCTGCGCGGTGATCGGGTCATCCAGGCCACGGCGATCGACGATGATGAAGTCGTCGCCATGGGCGTGCATTTTTACGAACTGCAAGGGCATGGAGTGTCCTGGGGTCGACCTGTGGGGGAACTGGAGGATACCCTGAACCCGCCCCACTGACCTATCGAAGGACCGAACCATGCTTATCGTCTTCAGCGGCTTGCCCGGCACCGGCAAAACCACGATTGCCCGTGAACTGGCAGGCCGGATCGCTGCGGTTTACCTGCGCATCGATGTAATCGAGCAAACCCTTCGCGATGCGGGCATGGCGCCGGGCGCCTGCGGCTACGGCGTGGCGAATGCCCTGGCGCTGAGCAACCTGCAATTGGGGCGCACGGTGGTCGCCGACTGCGTGAACCCGGTGCAGGAAAGCCGCGTAGCGTGGCAAGAAACCGCCGCAAAAGCGGGTGTGGCGTTGGTCGATATCCAGCTTGTCTGCTCGGATACGCGTGAACACCAACGCCGCGTCGACAGCCGTGAGGGCGATATTCCTGGGCTGAGGCCACCGAGCTGGCAATCGGTATCGACTCACGAATACGAGCCTTGGGATGAAGTACCCTTGACGCTCGACACCGCCAGGATCAGTGCGACGCAGGCCGTTGAAGCGCTCCTCACCCACCTGCGCCGTTGATGACTGCGCCACAAAAACCACCCAGTTGTTGATAACCATTATCAACCACAGCTAAACTCCGCGCCCTCCCACTTCCCAGTCTGTGCCACGCGGCACGGACGCGCGCAGGCAGCTGACTCTCTTGGCGGATGAAAAACTCCAGCTTTACCTGACCCACCGGGCCGCGCTGCTGGACTATGCTGCGCCCATCGTGGGCTGCCGCGCCCGCGCCGAGGACGTGGTGCAGGAAGCCTGGTTGCGTTTCAGCGGCCAGGATGAACACACCGATATCCGCCACCCGGCCAGCTACCTGTACCGCATCGTGCGCAACCTCGCCCTGGACCTGACGCGCCGCACCGCCACCGAACGGGTGCAGCCCGGTGGCGACGAACTGCTCAACGAGTTGCCCTCCAGCAGCGCCTCTCCCGAACGTGAAGTAAGCAGCCAGAACGAACTGCAAGCCGTCTCCCGCGCGCTGGCCCAATTGCCGCAGCGCACCCGTCGTGCGTTTGAAATGCATCGCCTGGGCGGCTTGACCTTGCAGCAGGTCGCGGTAGAGCTGGGGGTGTCGACTGCGCTGGTACATCAGTTGGTTCACGACGCGTTGCGCCATTGCATGGACTGCCTGGGAGCGGACGATGACTGATCGAACCGAGACGTTTCTGAAAAAAACCGCGGCTGATGCGTCTTTTGCGGTGAAGGGTGAATCCATGGGATCCTGCCCGCCGTTTTTTGCCTGCGGAGATGCTCCATTCATGCCCACTGAGGATAGTGCCAACACCCGCCGCGACCAGGCCCTGGACTGGCTGATGCGCGTGCAACAGGCCCCGCTGGACGCGGACCTGCGTGGGCAAGTGGCCGATTGGTGCGCCGCCAGCGAGGCCAATGCCAAGGCCTATCGCAAGGCTGAACGTGTGTGGCAGTTGACGGGGCAAGTAGCGCCCGTTGAACACGTTCCACAACCCGCACCCCCTACGCAGCGCCACGCCGCACGCCCGCGCCGGATTCGACGCTGGGTCGCCGCCTCCATCGCGGCCTGTCTGGTAGTCGCGCTGGCACCAAACCTGCTGCTGCGCTGGCAAGCCGATTACCGTACCGGCGCCGGTGAAACTCGCGAAATCACCCTCAGTGACGGCAGCGTGGTGCAACTCGACAGCCAAACGGCGATTGCGGTAGATATCGCCGGCAATCACCGCGATGTGCGACTGCTGACCGGCCAGGCGTTTTTCAAGGTAATGCCGGACAAGCGCAAACCCTTTCATGTATTGACCAAGACATTGCGCGTGACCGTGACCGGCACTGCGTTCAACGTCGATGCCTCGCCGGATGAGCCGAGCGTCGCAGTGCAACAAGGCTCGGTCAATGTCGACGATACACAAGCCCGCCGCCCGCTCGCCAGCCAGGTGCCGGGGCAGCGCCTCACCTTGCGCGCCGGGCGTGCCGAACTCGGCGGTTTTGCTCCCAGCCAGGCCGCGTCCTGGCGTCAGGGCCAGTTGATTGCCGATGACCTGCCGATCAGCGAGGTGCTGGAGCAACTGCGCCGCTACACCCCGGCCATCATTGTGCTGCGCGATAAGCAACTGGGTGCGCAGCGGGTCACTGGCGTCTACGACCTGCGCAAACCCCAGGCGGCGCTTCAGGCCGTGCTGCAACCCTACGGCGCAAAAGTCAGCGCCTACAGCCCGTGGCTGCTGGTGTTGAGCAAGTAATTTTCCGTGTTTTAAAAATATTTCAGTTTTTTTCTGAAAATCCCCCGCGCTGTCCCGTCTTCTGTCCCGCGCGCAGCAATTGAGATTTATTCGTATTCATTGACTGGCCGGTTTTTATGCCGGCGCGGGGATCTTTGCATGATACACACCCTTCACCCGTTCGGTACGCCGGGCACGTGGCCGCTGCGCCTGAAGAAAGGGGCCGCCGCCGGCCTGCTCGGGCTGTGCTGCGCGTTTGGTCCGCTGCCGCTGGCCCTGGCGCAACCCGACACGCCCGCCTCGACCCACGGCTTCAACATCCCGCCACAGGCCCTGGCCGGCGCGTTGATTGCCTTCGGCCAACAGAGCGGCAAGCAAGTGAGCGTCGATCCGCAACTGCTCAAGGGTGTGAGTTCCCCCGGTGTGAACGGCGACATGAGCAACGACGCAGCCCTCGCGTACCTGCTGCAAGGCACCGGCATCGGCTGGGGCTATCAGGACGGTGCTCTGGTGTTTCACCGCTTGCCCAGTGCCGATGCTGGCGGCCCGACGATGTTGGACAGTACGGTCGTGCTGGGTTTCACCGAAGAAAACTCGTTCCAGGGCGCCACGGTGATCGATCAAAAGGCGATCCAGGCCTTCCCCGGCGCCAACGGCGACATCACCACCTTGCTGCAAATGCACCCCAGCGTGCAGTTCAGCGGTGCCCAGCAAAATTCCAATGCGCCAGGTGAAATCGACCCCGCGGATATCAGCATCAACGGCGCCAAGTTCTACCAGAACAACTTCATGATCGATGGCATCTCGATCAATAACGACCTCGATCCCGGCGCACACGGCTATGGCGAAACCCGCCAGTTCGATGCTTCGCCCAGTCGCTCCCATGGCATTGCCCTGGACGCCGACCTGTTGCAGGAAGTGAAGGTCTACGACAGCAACGTGCCTGCTGAGTACGGTGGATTCAACGGCGGCGTGGTCGATGCGATCACCCGTCGCCCCAGCCAGGACCTGCACGGCAAACTGTCCTATTCCATGAGCCGTTCGGCGTGGACGAGTTACCACACCACCGAAAAGGACCAGGCCAATTTCGACAATGCGTCCAACGAGCAGTACCAGCCCGAGTTCGAAAAAACCACCGTGCGCGGCATGCTCGAAGGCCACCTCACCGACGACTTCGGCGCCATCGTGAGCTTCTCGCAAAAGCGCTCGGTGATCCCCCTCAACAAGTATGCAGACGGCTACAACAGCCCGAATGGCGACAACCGCGAAGACCAGACGCGGCAGCTGGACAACTACATGTTCAAGGCGTATTGGAACGTCAACGAGCGCTTGAGCCTGGACGGCTCGTTCATCAAGGCGCCACAGGAAAACACCTATTTTCGCGAGAACTACAAAAACTCCGGTTTCACCAATATCAACGGCGGCTGGCAAGGGGCGTTCAAGGCGGTGTGGGAAGGCGATTCAGCACGCTGGTCGCACACCCTGGCCTTAACCGACCTCAACAGTTCCCGGGAGTCGGAGTCCAACGATGCCATCGCCTGGTATTACTCCAGCACCAAGAACTGGGGCCTGCCCACCACCGCGACCTCACGCAGCGGCGAAGGCGCCTTCGGCAACCTCACGCAAACCCAGCGAGGCATCAACTACAAACTCAAGGCCGACTGGCAAGGGTTCCGCTGGGCGGGCGCCGAACATGCCGTGGTGACCGGCATGGAGCTGACCCGCAACCAGGCCACCTGGGAGCGTGAAACCGAAGCGACCTCGGTCAACATCACCCGACGCGACAACATAGCCACCTGCCTGAATGATGACCCGTTGTGCTCCATCGGCTTGCTGCGCAATGGCAACACCCGTCAATGGGCCAATGCACGCAACGTCTATGGCGCCGGCAAGCTGGACCTGACCGAAAACAAGTATGCATTTTTCATCCACGACAACCTGCAGATCGGCAAACTCGGCCTGCGCCCAGGCTTGCGTCTGGAGGGCGATGACTACATGCAGAAGCAGAACCTGGCACCGCGTTTTTCCGGTGACTACGACTTCTTCGGCGACCGCAGCACCGTGCTGGTGTTCGGCGCCAACCGCTACTACGGGCGCAACCTGTTCAAGTACCGCCTGGCCGAAGGTCGCCAAGGCTTCAATACCCGCTACACCCGCACCACTCAAGGCGGTGCATGGACGGCCACGCAGGTCGAGAACCTGAACAAGTTCTCCGACCTCAAGGTGCCCTACGACGATGAATGGACCCTTGGGCTTGACCAGGTGTGGCTCGACACCGATTTTCGTCTCAAATACGTACACCGCGACGGCAAGGACAAGATCGGCCGGGCCTCCTCCCGCGTGCTTGGGCTGGGCCCTGCCGCCGGTTTCGACAGCATCTATTACACCTACACCAACGACGCGTCGAGCGAGAGTGACAACGTCACGCTGAGTATTACCCCACGGCACGAATTCCAATGGCTGGGATCACGTACCAGCGTACAGGCGGCGTTTGACTGGTCGCGCACCAAGGACGCCTACGGCACCTATGAATCAGGCATCACCGCCGATCAATACGCCAATGAGGACGTGCTTTACGACGGTAAGCGCATGGCCTACAGCGAGTTGCCCGCCAGTGACTTCAACCGCCCCTGGACTGCCCGCCTGACGACCATCACCGAGATCCCGCAATGGAACCTCACCCTGAGTAACTTCCTGCGTTATCGCGGGGCCTACGAACAGATCATCGATAGCAGCGAAATCGTTACCGTCAATGGCGAGGACCTCGCCGTGTACGAGGCCGCCAAGGTCAAGGCGGCCCCCACCTGGGATATGCGCGTCAGCTGGGAAATCCCCACCGGCAAGGAACAAGCGCTGTTCGCCGCCGTGGACATCACCAACGTCACCGACCACGTCAACGAGATCGTCGGCAGTGGCAGCTCCACCGTCACCTATGAAGTCGGCCGCCAATACTGGCTCGAAGTCGGCTACCGCTTCTAACGCTGCCACCTGATAAGCCTGGAACCCCTGATGAATAAATTACTTGCAGGCCTGCTCGGCCCGCTGCTGCTGTGCGCCTGCGCATCGCCCGTCACCCAGGCACCGCTGCCGTGGGCGCCGCAGGTGGTGCGCGGCCAATTGGCCAACGGCCTGGAATACCGCCTGGTACAGGACAGCACTCAAACCGGCCGCCTCGACCTGCGCCTGACCGTGCGCGCAGGCTCGGTGGATGAAGACGACGACCAGGTGGGCGTGGCCCATATGCTCGAACACCTGACCTTCCGCAGCCGCGCCGGCCAAACCACCGACCTGCGTGCGCAGATGACCGCGCTGGGCTGGGTGCAGGGCCGCAACTTCAACGCCATGACCAGCTACGACCGTACCCAGTACCTGCTCAGCCCCATGGCAGGCACCACGCAAACCCCCGTGGCCCTGGAAAAGCTCGCGCAACTGGTGTTCGCGGGTGATTACAACGCGGCTGACCTTGAGCGCGAACGACCCATCGTGATCGAAGAATGGCGCGGCGGCCTGGGCGTGGCCCAGCGCATGAATGACCAGCGCGCAGCCACCCAACGGGTCGGGTCGCGTTACCCGCAACATCGCACCATTGGCAATGAAACGGCGATCCGCGAAGCCTCGCTGGGTGCCTTGCAGCGTTTTCAACAGCGCTGGTACGTGCCCAATAACATGGTGTTGTCGGTGGTCGGCGACTTCGAACCGCAGCAATTGGCGCAGCAGATCCAGCAAGCCTTCGGCGCGCCCGCCGCCCAGGCATTGCCAGAGCGTGAACACCGCGAACTGCCCCTCGACAACCAGTTGAAAATCTTCCGCCTGCAAGACCCGCAGACCGGAAGCAACCAGGTGTCGCTGCTGTTTCGCCTGCATGAACCGGACAGCCGTGGCGTCACGGCCGAGGCCACCCGCGAGCGCTTGATCGACCGCATGGCGCTGTCGGCCCTGTTGACCCAATTGCGCCGCCAGCCTCTGCAAGCCGGCGTGCGCAGCCTGACCGCACAGAAAACCTTGATCGGCGAATACTCCAGCGTGCTGGGGGTCGCGGCGGCGGTTGACGGCGCTCATCATGATGACGCCTTGAAGCAACTACTGACCGAGTTGGAGCGTTTACGCCAACACGGTTTCACTGCGCAGGACCTGGACCGGGAGAAGCGCAAAATCCGCCAATTGGCAGACGGCATGCTGGCCAAGGACGAGTCACGCACCTTCGAGCAATGGGTGACCTCGCTCAACGATGCCGCCGTGCAGAACCGCCCTGTCGTCGCGTCCCATCAGATCGCCCGGCGTACGCTCCAATCGCTGGACACCATCGACCTTGCGGCCCTGGATGCCCGCCTGCAACGTTGGCTCGACAGCCCCGACCAAGTGCTGCAATTCACTGCGCCAGGCAACCGCGTGGTGCGCCTGCCGACGGTGGACGATGTGCAGCAGCTGCGTGGGTCCATTGCCCACTCATCGCTGGTTGCGCCGCAGTCAGCCGCGCCGGTGGAACCGCCCATTGCCACCTTCACACCGCCATCGGCGGGCGCGCCGGGCACGGTGATCGGCAAGCGCAGCTTTAGCGCTGAACAGGTCGAGCACTGGCAACTGAGTAACGGTGATCGGCTGGTCTGGCTGCGCCGTAATGCCGAAGACGGCCAATGGCGCCTGCAAACCGAATCGGCCGCCGGTTACGAGCGCCGCGACGTACCCGCCTGGCGCCTGCAAATGGCTGCACAACTGGGCAACCAGAGCGGCGCGCCAGGCCTGGAGGCGTGGCGCAAACAGCACAAGGCAACCTTGAGCCTTGAACAAAGCGCCACACGCCTGCAACTGAGCGCCACGTCAAAAGCCTCGATGGGTGCGCTGGCCACGCTGCTGCAAAGCTATCGCCAGAGCCAGGTGGGCGCAGTGATCGATGACGAGCTGTTCAGTGCTGCCCGCGATGATTTGCTGACCCGCGTGAGCACCCGCCCGGATGCCATCGCCGCCGCCCGACGCGAACTGCGCTACGGTGCCGACACCTGGCAAGCGCCGGATCAACAGGCGTTGGAGGCGTTGCAAGCCAGCACCCTGACCGAGGACTGGCAGCAGCTCACCCAGGCCCCGGTCACCTACTACCTGATGGCGGACGTGGACCCGGCGCAACTGGCAAACGCCGTGGGCGAACACCTGGCCAATATCCCCCGTGGCGTTGCCCAACCCGGCCGCCCGGCCCTGCAAAAACCCGGTCAACGGCGCACCGACGTCGCCGTGGCCCTGGAGCCACGGGTGGTGCTCGAAGCCAGCAGCTTCAGCGAACAACCCTGGACGCCCGAAGCGGCGGCCCGTGTCGCCGCCCTGCGTGAGTTGGCCAACCAGCAGCTCAAGCAACGCCTGCGCGGTGAAGCGTCTGGCGTGTATCGCCTGCGCTTTGACAGCGAACTGAACCCCGACACCCAGCGTATCGAAAGCCAATTGAGCTTCACCTGCGACCCCCAACGCGCCGAAGAACTGTGGGCGCTTGCCCAGCAAACCCTGGCGCAACTGGGGCGTTCGGTGGATGCCAACTGGGTCGCCGGCGAACGCATGGAACTGCGCCGCCAGGAACACAAACGCCTGCTTGATCCCACCACCCAATGGCGCCGCCTGCTGCTCAGTGAACGCCAATGGCAAGACCCGCGCTACCTGAGCCGCCAGGCACGCTTGCCCGACGGCCTGCGCCTGGAGTTGCTCAAACCCTTGGCCAGCCAGATGTTCCCGCCTAATAACCAAGTGCTGCTGCGCGTGCTGCCCAAGGCGGATGCGCCGTGAAGAGCCTGCGTACGTTCTATCGCCTGGCCGCGCCGTTCTGGCGCCAGGGCTCGCAGTGGCTGGGCTGGCTGATGTTGGCCAGCATTATCGGCATGGGCCTGTTGATCGTGCAGATCAACGTGCTGATCAACGCCTGGAGCAAGAGTTTCTACGACACCCTCGGCGCCTTCGACACGCCTGCGCTGTACGCGCTGATGGGCCGCTATGTGATTTACCTGGGCGCCTACGTGCTGATCGTTGTCGCCCTGGACTGGGTGCGTAAAGCCCTGGTGCTGCGTTGGCGCCAGGCCATGACCGAGCAGTTCACCCACGCGTGGCTAGCCGACCAGGCCTTCTACCGCCTGGGCCTGAACGGCGAGCCGGACAACCCCGACCAGCGCATCAGCGAGGACGTGGATATCGTCGCCGACCTGAGCGTGGAGCTGGTGGCGTCGTTCATTATCAACATGGCCCAGGTCGGTGCGTTCATGAGCATTCTGTGGCAGTTGTCCGGGGTGCAGACCTTCAGCGTCGGCGAGTACAGCATCACGTTGTCGGGTTACCTGGTGTGGATTGTGGTGCTCTACACCCTGGCCGGCAGCCTGGTCACCCATTGGGTCGGTCGCCCGCTGCACCGCCTGAACGTCGACCGCCAGCACTATGAGGCCGACTTTCGCGCCAGCCTGTTGCGCAAGCGCGAGCATGCCGAACAGATCGCCCTGTACCGGGGCGAAGCGGTGGAGCGTGCGCACCTGGCCGAGCGGTTCCAGGCAATTGCGCACAACTGGCGCCAGTTGATGGGCCGCGAGCGCAACCTCAGCCTGTTTACCGTCAGCTATGAACGGGTCAGCCTGATCATTCCGGTGTTCGCCGCCCTGCCCGCGTTTCTCGCCAAGACCATCACGTTAGGCGGCCTGATGCAGATCCGCAGTGCGTTCGGCGCGGTGCAAGGTTCCCTCAGTTGGTTTATCAAGCTGTACCCGAAGCTGATGCGCTGGAGTTCGGCGGTGGAACGGCTGGGGCAGTTTGAACAGGCCATCGCCGCCAGCCGCTGCCAGGCCCAGGCGCCAGTGATTGGCGACTGCCTGTGTATCAGCGGCCTGGATGTACTGCGCCCGGACGCGGGCCTGCTGCTGGGTGATGTGTCGGTGCAAGTGGCCCAGGGCGAATGGCTGTTGATTGCCGGACGCAGCGGTATCGGCAAGTCCACATTGCTGCGCACCTTGCAGGGCATCTGGCCGTATTGCCGTGGCGGCTGGCAATTGCCGCCGGGGCGCAGTTTGCTGCTACCGCAGAAGCCTTACCTGCCGAGCATGCCGCTGCGTCAGTTGCTGGCTTACCCGGCGGTTGAAGTGCCGACTGGCGGGCGCTTGGTTGCGGTGCTGCTGCAGGTGGGGTTGCCGGGGTTGGTGCAGCGTCTGGATGAACAGTGCGAATGGGCGCGGGAACTGTCCGGTGGCGAGCAGCAGCGCATCGGCCTGGCGCGGGCGCTGCTGTATGCGCCGGACACGCTGTACCTGGACGAAGCCACCAACCAGTTGGACGAATCCAGCGCCCACGCCCTGCTGGTGGTGCTGCGCGAACAACTGCCGGCGTGCACGGTGATCGGCATCAGCCATCAGGTGGCGTTGGCGCCGCTATTTGATCGCATCTGGTCCCCTGAAACGGCACAAAAACCTGTGGTGGTCACAGGTTTTGGGGCTGCTGCGCAGCCCGGCGCGGGCGGTGCGACGATTTGACAAGCCCGCTCACCACAAAAAACAAACTAACCGGAGGGCTAGAGCACACTTCCCATGGCCTTCATCAACACCAGGTCCCGTGCATAAATGTCCGGCGCGTACACCAGCCCGCCCTGGCGGTCGACTTCGACCGTCCAGTAGCCGAGCAACACCGGCACCGGTGTGGCCAGCCTGAATTCATGGGTGATACCGGTGGCCAGCAGTTCATCGGTGCGCGCACGTTCGGCCGGGCTGACCAACAGGTCGCGCAGCAACAAGGGTTGTTCCACCCGCACGCAACCCGAGCTGAACGCACGCGGGCCTTTGGTGAACAGCGGCTGGCTCGGGGTGTCGTGCAGGTACACCGAGTACGGGTTGGGAAAGCGCATCACGATCTTGCCCAGCGGGTTGCGCGGGCCGGCTTCCTGGCGCAGCAGGATATTGCCGGGGCGCGCCCAGTCGATCTGCTCGGGCGCCAGCGGGTGGCCTTCGGCGTCTAGCACTTGCAGGTTTTGCTGGCGCAGGTATTCGGGGTTCAGGCGGATGGCCGGGAGTTTGTCCTCGCGCATGATGGTCGGCGGGATGGTCCAGGTGGGGTTGAGCGTCAGCCGGGTGATGCGTGATTTGAGCAACGGCGTCTGGCGCTCGGCGCGGCCTACTTGCAGGCGGGTTTGCCACACGGGAATGCCGCTCTGGTACACGCTCAGTTGCGCGGCGGCGACGTTGACCAGCACGCCCTCGGGCTCCAGGTCCTGGGCCAGCCAGCGGAAGCGTTCGAGGTTGATGCGCAGTTGCTCGCGGCGCATGGCCGGGCTGATATTGAGTTCCGCCACGGTGCCAGCGCCGATCACACCGTCCGATTGCAGGGAGTGGCTGACCTGGAAGGCTTTGACCGCCGCGACCAGTTCGGGGCGGTATTGCTTGCTTGCACCCGTGGGTTCAATCGGCAGGTAACCGCCGCTGTGGAGCCGACGCGCCAGTTCCGGAACACGCGGATCGTCCATGCCAGGACGCAACAGCGGGCCGCTGCCAACCGCATCCCAGTGGGGCAACGGCTGCTGGCGCACGGTGGAATAGGCATTGCGCAGGCTGCGGTACAAATCCGCGCTGGGACGGGCTTGGTCGAACGCTTGCGCCATGTCGTGCAGGCCGGTGGCGGCAAAGGCCAGTACCTCGGTGTCGGGGTCGCGGGTGGGTGGCTGGGAATGCCACAGCGGTTCGAAGCGCGATTGCTGCAAGCGGCCGAAGTGCAGATCCTGCAGGGCTTGCAGGTAGTGCTGGCTGCTGTCGATATCGCTGCACAGCACGTTTTGCGTGGCGTGTGGCGCGGGCAGACTATAGTGGGTGGGGTCCAGGCCATCGTCGGCGAGCATCAGCAGCTGGGTCTGGAGTGCTTGGCGGCGCGTCTCGTCCGACCATAACGGGGCATCGCCTTGTTGCTGATAGAAGGCTTGCAGGCGCGCCAGGGCTGGCGCGTCGATCTGCGGCGCGAGACCGGGGCAGACGCTGGACAGTTGCGCCAGGGCTTGTTGCACCGGGGCCAGGTCCACCGGCGCGGGGGTCGTGACCGGCAACGGCTCCACCGGCAGTGCGTCGGCCGTGGCGACCAATGGTGCAACGAGCAAGCAAATGCTCAAGTAACATGCGTGTTTTTTGAACAATGACTTGGCTCCAATCCACAGTGGGGGAGATGTACTGTAGATGCTGACTTTTATGTACCGCCTGGGGATCGCCGTAAGTCTGGCTGTATTGAGCAATTCTGCGCTCGCCGCCAACGGCAACCCTCCTACCTTGTATAGCAGCCTGGCGCGCTCGGCTCCAGAACTCAACCCCACTGTACTGAAAAGCGCCCTGAGCGCGATGCAGTGCGCGGTCAGCAATGGCGAGGAACGCTCCGAGCGCCTGGCCGTGATTGACTATTCCCAGCCATCGACCGCCCGTCGCTTGTGGATTTTCGACCTGCGCAAGAAAACCCTGGTACTGCGCGACCTGGTAGCCCACGGCGCCAAGTCCGGAGAAAACTTCGCCACCCAGTTTTCCAATACCGAAGGCAGCCATCAATCCAGCCTGGGCCTGTTCCGCACCCAGGAAAGTTACCTGGGCACCCACGGTTACTCGCTGCGCATGGACGGCCTGGAGCCGGGGTTCAATGACCAGGCCCGTGATCGCGCCATCGTGATTCACGCCGCCGACTACGTGAGCCCGCTGTGGAGCAAGCGCGAAGGCCGTATCGGCCGCAGCCAGGGTTGCCCGGCGGTGCGCCCGCAGGTGGCGCGCCAGGTGGTGGATAAGCTCAAGGATGGGCAGTTCATGTTTTCGTGGTACCCCGACCAGCGCTGGTTGAAGTCCTCGACGTACCTCAATTGCAAGCCCCAACAGGTGGCAAGTAGTCGTACAATCCGTGGCGGTTAGCCTGTCCCCACAGATAAAAGAGAGCTTCGCATGCTTCTACATCAATCGACCTGGATCGAGATCGGGCAGTTTCTGGAGCGCAGTCGCACGGTGGTGATCCCCATCGGCTCCAACGAGCAGCACGGCCCGACCGGCCTGCTGGGCACCGACTGGATGTGCCCGGAAATCATCGCCGTCGAGGCGCAAAAGAACGCCGACATCCTGATCGGCCCGACCTTCAATATCGGCATGGCCCAGCATCACCTGGGTTTTCCCGGCACCATTTCCCTGCGCCCTTCCACCTTTATCGCCGCGATTGGGGACTGGGTGCGCTCGCTGGCCGGGCATGGTTTCGACAAGATCCTGTTCCTCAATGGCCATGGCGGCAATATCGCGACCATTGAAGCGGCGTTTTCCGAGTTGTACGCCGAAGCCAGTTTCGCCCGCCGCCCCGCCGGCTTCGCCCTGAAGCTGGTGAACTGGTGGGACCTGGAAGGCGTCAGCGACCTGGCCCACCGCCAATTCCCCGTAGGCCACGGCAGCCATGCCACGCCGTCGGAGATTGCGGTGACGCAATGGGCGTACCCGGACTCGATCAAGTCGGCGGACTATGCGCCACAGATCGCCAACACCGGCCCGATCCGTGAAGCCCTGGATTTCCGTGCGCGCTTCCCCGATGGACGCATGGGCTCGGACCCGGCGCTGGCGACCGTGGAGAAAGGCGGTGAGTTGGTGGCGTTGGCGGCTCAAGGGTTGGTCAAGACCGTCAACAGCTTTAGCAACGAAGCCAAAGCCTAGTCCGACTACACATCAACAGGTAGGAAGGGGCTGCTTCGCAGCCCAGCGCGGGCGGTGCGACGCTTCGACAAGCCTGCTCACTACAGGTTGCCTGAAGTTATTGGCATTCCTTGGCAGCCAATTCCAGCCGCGACGGCGTTAGAGCCGACGCCAGCGGTTTGCGCTCATACAAGAACACCTTGCCGCCCTCTCCTGCCTTGTAGGCTTCAAGCACATCGTCGGCGGCGATCTTGCTGGTCAAAACGGCGCGGGCATGACGCGAGTTCTGGGTGACGGTCGAGGTGATCCCGTGCTTTTCCAGCTTGGGCAGGACGCATTGCAGATAGGCTTCGGGGCCTTTGCTGGTTTGCAGGGTCAAGGTCGGCGTGTTTGGGGCGGACACACAGCCGGCCAGCAACAGGGCTGCGACCGGTAAGAAAAAAGAGCGCATTAAAAATCCTGACGGTAAAAGTAAAAGTTCACATTAACTGGCGCGTACCAGCGCCTTGAGCGACGCATCAAACTGCTTCAAGGCATCGAGTTGTACATCCCGCTGCTGTTCGATCTGCGCGGCAATTTCCGGCGCGGCCTTGTTGCGGACCCACACCGCCGGCACCTGCCTGTGCACCGCGCCTTCGGCCTTGGCGATGTATTGCAGGTCGGCGTCATAGAACCGCGCAATAAAACGCGCCTCGACCTGATCGTTACGCTGGGTCAGCAGTTGGTTATGGGTATCGAGCATCACCACCACATCGGGGTGAGCCTGCACCAGGGCATCCAGGTTGTCGTAGACGGTCACCGACAAAAAGGTGCCTTGCAGCGAACTCATCAACCAGTCAATGGCCAGTTCCGGGTCGGAACTGTTGACGAACGCCTGGCGGATACGCCCGTCGAGGGCATCCTTGGCGCCATTCAAGGCCATGTCGTGGTAGCGTTCGAGGTAGCTGAGGTTGTCGCGGGTGTTATCGCTCAACAACACACCCACCGACTGCGCGTGCTGCAGGGAGTTTACGCTACCGACGATGGGTAGCAAATGGCCTGTACGCAGTTCACCGGCAATGGCCGCGTTGTTCACTGCCACCGTGGCCAGCATCAGAATCATTAAACCCAGCTGAATCATCGTCCTCATCGCGCATTTCCTTGAACAGCGTCTCGATGAGGGGATTTTGCGCTTTCCCTGTAAAAACAGAACTTGCGATGCGTGATGGTGACTATTATCTGAAGCGATAGTGTCACGATAAAACCGATAAGGAGCCGCCATGAAGCCCCACCAGAAAACCTTCGACCGTATCCGTGAAGCCGTCCTGCCGGAGTTTCGCGAGCGGATTGCCGATTACCTGGTCGACTATGAAACCGTGCTGCTGGACATCAATGCCGACGCCGACCAGGTCTGCGCCAGCGCCCAACAATTGCGCGGCTACCTGCGCGGCTTGAACACCACGCGGGTGCTGGGCATGGCGGATTGGGAAGACCTGGATCGGCGCGTGCAACAAATGACTGCCAACGCTACAGCGCAGGACGTGGCTGATTGACCCATTCCTGCACCGACGGCCGTTGCCACTGGCGCTGGGCGTAAGCCACCAGTTCGGCCGGCACGCTGTCACCGTTGAGGATCAGGCGGTTGAGCATGATCGCCAGGTCCACATCGGCAATCGACCACTCACCGAACAGGTGCGTCGGATTACCCGCCAACAACGCCTGCGCCCCAGTGATCAACCGGCTGGCGGCCGCTTCGGCCACGGGTGATAACGGTGGCATCTGCTGTCCGCAGAACACCACCAGCGTGGAGCGCTCCTGACGGATTGGCAGCAAATCACTGCGCAACCACGCCTGCACCTGACGCGCCCTCGCCCGCTGCTTGAAATCTGCCGGGTACACCGCTGTGTCAGGGTACGCGTCTTCCAGGTACTCGGTTATCGCCGAAGATTCGGACAGCGCAAAGTCTCCCTCCACCAAGGTCGGCACACGCTGGGTCACAGACAACCGGGCAAAATCGGCGGTCTGGTTTTGCGCCGCATCCAGATCCAGGGTAACCAGATCGAAATCCAGGCCCTTTTCCCGCAGGGTGACGAACACCGACATCGCGTAGGGGCTGGTGAACAGCGAATCAACGTACAGGCGCAACGGGCTCTGGCTCATGGGCAATCTCCTTGAATGAGCCTTCACGCTACGAGATGTGCGCGGATAAAGACAATGCAGGGTTTTTATGGGGGCATTCCTGGCGGGAATAGCACCGGCAATGGCAGTATTATGGCAATTAGCTACTTTGCCGATTCGCCTCACCCCGTGGGGATATTCAAGGAATGAACAACCCATGAAACAAGCCGTTGTGGTTATCCACGGCATCGGCGAACAGCGCCCGATGGACACCCTGCACAGTTTTGTGGACGCGATGATTCCCGCGGACACGCCTGGCGGCACGCCCTTTTACTGGAGCAAGCCGGATCGACTGTCGCGCAATTTCGACCTGCGGGTGTTGAAGTCATCAGGCCGCACCAGTACGGATTTTTATGAGTACTACTGGGCCCACAAGATGCAGGGCACCAAGTTCGGCCATCTGTTGAGCTGGCTGTGGGACAGCTTCAAGCGTCCGCGCCGTGACATTCCCGACGCCATCGTGCCGTTCTGGCGCACCACGCGCTGGACGACCCTGGGTCTGCTGCTGCTGATCGCCACCGGCACCCTCGCCACGGCCTGGGGCCACTACCCGCACGACAGCAACCCATTTGCTTTCATCCCATTACTGCTCGGCGCCCTCGGCCTGGGGCTGCGCTATTCGGCGTTGTCCTACCTGGGCGACGCGGCGCGCTACCTCAGCCCCAACCCGCAGAACGTGATGGTGCGCGAACAGATCCGCGCCGACGGTGTGGAGTTGCTGCGCGCCCTGCACAACAAGGGCGACTACGACCGCATCATCGTAGTCGGCCATAGCCTGGGCAGCGTGATTGCCTACGACATCGTTGGTTACCTGTGGCATGACTACCACGACCAACTGACCCAAGTGATCCCCAGTAACCAGGCACTGGTCGACCGTTACGCCCTTCACCAGCCGCTGCAACCGGTGGTCAAGGAAGCGTTGTTCAAGGCCGGCACCGCCCTGGATGGCAGCCTTGGCAGCACTTTTGCGTTTCGCCATCAACAAGCCGAGGCGTTTATCGAGCAGCGGGGCCTGGGCAACCCATGGCGCATCACCGACCTGGTCACCGTCGGCAGCCCGATGGCCCATGCCAGCCTGTTGCTGGGTCGCAGCGTCAGTGATTTCAAGCAACGTATGCAGCGCCGTGAAGCCCCGGCCTGCCCGCCCACCGAAGACGACAAAGGCTACGGCTACAATGCCCGCCCGCCGCTGTTGCTCGGCGAGCGGCCGTTCACCCCGTATTACCTGCACCACGCGGCGGCGTTTGCGGTGACGCGTTGGACCAACCTCTACTTCCCTGCACCCTTGGGCCTGTTCGGCGACATCGTCGGCGGCCCGGTCAAGCCGGTGATGGGTAACGGTGTGCTGGATCTGCCGGTGAGCGTCGGCAAATGGAAAGGCTGGCTCGCCCGTTCCTGGTTCAGCCATACCCAGTACTGGACCGAACGCAACGGCGCCCAGGGCTATCTCGCGACGCTGGCCAGCAATGACAACGCGATCAAAAACGGCCCGCGCCCGTCCGCCACCGAAGCCTTGCGCTGGGCCGTTGACCTTAATGGCCTGCGGCGTTTCCGACCGGCAAGCGCACGGCATACCCCGGCCGAAGCAGACGCTTAACCGGCAAACCCACCGGCCGTGAGGAATTCGCGCTCCGCGTCCGTCGTCGTCCGGGCCAACACCTCGTTGCGATGGGGGAAGCGCCCGAAGCGTTGGATAATCTCGGCGTGTTCCTTGGCCCAGTGGTAAGTGCTCTGATCCAAGTGCTGGTTCAGGTCGAGGGAACGCTGTTGATCGGCGGGCGCCTCCGAGTGTTCGAAGGGCAGGTAACAGAAGGCGCGCAACGCAGGTTCGATCAGTTGATCCAGGCCCGCCTCCACCATGCGATGGGCGTAATGACGCGCCAGCGGATCGGTGGCAAACATATGCGCCGTGCCGCGAAAGGCATTGCGCGGGTATTGGTCCAGCAGGATCAGCAGGGCCAATGCGCCTTCGGCTGAGTCCAGCCAGTGTTCCAGCTCGCGCCGGGCGGCTTGCAGGTGGGTGGTGAAGAAGGTGTCGCGAAACAGTGCGTCGAAGGCGTCGTCCTTGGCGAACCAGCGTTTGGGGCCGGTGTGTTGCCAGAAGTCGATGACGGATTGTGGGGTGATCATGGCGAGGGGCTCCGATAGCGCTTTCAATGACGGTATCAGAACCGTCAGCCCGATCAGAGCGCAATTGAGGGCAATGGGCACGTTAATGTTATAGGATAACATCCAATTTCCACCTGCCCTGCGATCCCGCCCATGACTGATGCTGCTCCCCTACGTCAACGCCTGCTCTCCATCGACGCCCTGCGCGGCTTGGTGATCCTGTTCATGCTGCTCGACCACGTGCGGGAAACTTTCCTGCTGCACCGCCAGGTCGGCGACCCGATGAGCATCGACAGCACCGAGCCCGCGCTGTTTATCAGCCGCACCCTCGCCCACCTGTGTGCCCCGGTGTTTGTGTTGCTCACCGGGCTGTCCGCGTTTTTGTACGGCCAGAAATACCAGGGCCGCCGCGACGTGTCGGCGTTCCTGTTCAAGCGCGGGTTGTTCCTGGTGGTGCTGGAGTTCACCCTGGTCAACTTCGCCTGGACCTTTCAACTGCCGCCCAGCGTGATCTACATGCAAGTGATCTGGGCGATAGGCCTCAGCATGATCGCCCTCGCCGCTTTGGTGTGGCTGCCGCGACCGCTGCTGATCGCGCTCGCGCTTCTGATCATCGGCGGGCACAACCTGCTCGATGGCGTGCACTTCGCTCCTGGTTCGGCGCTGCAAGACTTGTGGGCCATCCTGCATGAACGCAGCTGGATCGAGGCGTCCGCAGACCTGCGCCTGCGCACCACGTATCCGGTACTGCCGTGGATCGGCGTGATTGCCCTGGGCTACGGCATCGGTCCGTGGTTTGCCAATGCCACCTTGCCTGCAGTGCGCCAGCGCTATCTGTTGCTGGCCGGAGTGGGATCGTTGGTGGGGTTTGTAGTGCTGCGTGCAATCAATGGCTATGGCGAGAAACCTTGGCAGGCCTATGAAAATGGCGTGCAGACGTTGATGAGCTTTTTCAACGTGACCAAGTACCCACCTTCGTTGTTGTTCCTGGCGTTGACGCTGGGGATTGGGCTATTGCTGCTGTGGGCGTTTGAACGCGCGGGGCACAAGCGTTGGATCGGGGTATTGGCCGTGTTTGGTGCCGCGCCGATGTTCTTTTACCTGTTGCACCTGTATGTGTTGAAAGTGCTGTATGTGGCGTGTGTGGCGCTGTTCGGGCTTAACCAGGGCAACTACTTCGGGTTCGACAGCATCGGCGCCGTCTGGATGGCGGCGCTGTTGCTGCCGCTGGCGTTGTACTTGCCGGTGCGTTGGTTTGCCGGGTTGAAGGCGCGTCGACGGGATCTGGCGTGGCTCAAATATCTCTGAGCTGACTTAGATTCAATTGTGGGAGGGGGCAAGCCCCCCCACACTTTTTGACCGTGCTATGCCAATTCAGCTCGAAGCTGGCGAGCCGCAGTAACCATATGAATCAATGCCGCTTCAGTCTCCGGCCAGCCCCGCGTCTTCAACCCGCAATCCGGGTTCACCCACAACCGCTCGGCCGGAATCCGCTTGGCCGCCTTGCGCAGCAGGTTGGCCATCTCCGACGCATCCGGCACCCGTGGCGAGTGAATATCGTAGACACCCGGACCGATGTCATTCGGGTACGCGAAGGCTTCAAACGCGTCCAGCAACTCCATGTCCGAGCGTGAAGTTTCGATGGTGATCACATCGGCATCCATCGCCGCGATGGACTCGATCACACCATTGAATTCGCTGTAGCACATATGCGTATGGATCTGGGTGTCGTCCCGTACGCCGGAGGCGCACAGGCGGAACACTTCGGTGGCCCAGTCCAGGTAGGGCTGCCACTGCGCCTGGCGCAATGGCAGGCCTTCGCGGAAGGCGGCCTCGTCGATCTGCACGATCTTGATGCCGGCCGCTTCCAGGTCCACCACTTCATCACGAATGGCCAGGGCCAATTGGCGGGCCTGCACTTCGCGGCTCACGTCTTCGCGGGGGAACGACCACATCAGCATGGTCACCGGGCCGGTCAGCATGCCTTTCATGACCTTGTGGGTCAGGCCTTGGGCATAGCGGATCCATTCCACCGTCATGGCCTTCGGGCGGCTCAGGTCGCCGAAGATCACCGCCGGTTTCACGCAGCGCGAACCATAGCTCTGCACCCAGCCGAAGCGCGTGAACACGTAGCCGTCCAATTGCTCGGCGAAGTACTCGACCATGTCGTTGCGCTCGGCTTCGCCATGCACCAGCACATCCAGGCCGAGGTTTTCCTGCACTTCGACGGCGTGCTTGATCTCGCTGTGCATCGCTTCGACGTATTCGGCTTCGCTCAACTTGCCGGCCTTGTACGACTGGCGCGCCAGGCGGATCGAGGCGGTTTGCGGGAACGAACCGATGGTGGTAGTCGGGAACAGCGGCAGGTTGAGGCCTGCACGCTGCTGCTCGATGCGCTGGGCAAACAGCGAGTGGCGCTGGCTGTCCTTGGCGGTAATGGCGGCAACGCGCGCCTGGACCGCCGGTTTGTGGATACGCGGCGACGCGGCACGGGCCGCCTGCACGGCGCGGGTGTGCGTCAGGGCAGCGAGCACATTGGGCGCCTCAGGCTGGTTGACTGCCTGGGCCAGCACCGCCACTTCGGCGCACTTCTGCACGGCGAAGGCCAGCCAGCTTTTCAATTCGGCATCGAGCTTGTCTTCACGGCCCAGGTCCACCGGGCTGTGCAGCAATGAGCAGGACGGTGCCACCCACAGGCGATCACCGAGTTTTTCATGGGCATGCTGCAAGGTTGCCAGGGCGTTTTCCAGGTCGCAGCGCCAGACGTTGCGGCCGTTGACCACACCCAGGGACAGCACCTTGTACGCCGGCAGGCGATCGAGGATGGTCGGGTACTGTTCCGGTGCGCGCACCAGGTCGATGTGCAGGCCGTCGACCGGCAGGTTGGCGGCCAGGCCCAGGTTCTCCTCCAAACCGCCAAAGTAAGTGGCGACCAGCTTTTTCAGCGGGTCACGCTGGATCAGGTTGTAGGCGCGCTCAAACGCGTTCTTCCATTCCTGCGGCAGGTCGAGCACCAGGATCGGCTCGTCGATCTGCACCCATTCCACACCCAGTTCCGCCAGACGCTGGAAGATCTGGCCATACAACGGCAGCAGGCGGTCCAGCAGGTCGAGTTTGTCGAAGTCTCCGCCCTTGGCCTTGCCCAGCCACAGGTAGGTGAGTGGACCGATCACGACAGGCTTGACGTTGTGGCCCAGCTCGCGGGCTTCCTGGACTTCTTCGAACAGTTGGTCCCAGCCCAGGTGGAACTGCTGGTCGACGCTGAATTCCGGCACCAGGTAGTGGTAGTTGGTATCGAACCACTTGGTCATTTCCTGGGCGTGGGCACCGCCGCAGCAACTGTCGCTGACACCACGCGCCATGCCGAACAGGGTGTGCAGCGTGGCCTTGCCATCGGCCGGGCGAAAGCGCTCGGGAATCACGCCGAACATCAGCGAATGGGTCAGCACCTGGTCGTACCAGGCGAAATCCCCGGCAGGCAGCAACTCAATGCCGGCCTGTTTTTGCAAATCCCAGTGGGTTTTGCGCAAGTCACGGCCAACGGCGCGCAGGCCGGCTTCGTCAAGCTCACCCTTCCAGAACGCTTCCTGCGCTTTTTTCAGTTCACGATCGCGTCCAATGCGCGGAAATCCAAGGGAATGAGCGACTGCCATGACTTACAACTCCAATGTCGATAGATATGGCAGCCATTGTCGACACCCTTTCATCGTGAGACAAACTCATTTAATTCCAGACCATCACAAGATTTTCTCATGTTGAAGGTATTCAAAAGATCGACCCATCGCGGGTCTAGCCGCCCTACTCGGGCACAGACTTCGCCCCGCCCTATAGGAGCGAGCACGCTCGCGCCTACAGGGATGAACGTCCTTAGCGGTACTACATCAACGGAATCGAATAACTCACAAACACCCGATTCTGGTCCTGGTCCCGCGCCACTTCACTGCGTGACACGCCGTTACGCCAGCCGAACCCGACGTTCTTGAATGTGCCGCTCTGCACCACGTAATCCAGCGAGATGTCCCGCTCCCACTCGCTGGCGTCGTTGCCGCTGGTGGTGAGGATGTGCTCGCCCTTGAGGTACATCACCGAGGCCTTCAGGCCGGGTACACCCAGCGACGCGAAGTCGTAGGCGTACTGGGCAAAGGCGGTGCGTTCGCCGGCCTGGATGAAGGTCTGCACGGTACGGTCGGTGTAGAGGTACAGGCTGGCACCGCCCTCGCCTTTGTTCACCAGGCCGCCCTGGTTGAGTTGGGCGAAGTTGCTGTCGTCCGAGACTTGCTGGTAGCCGGCGGTAATCGCGTGCGGGCCCAGGGAGTAGATGAACGCGGCGCTCCAGGTGTTGTTGTCGATTTCACCGTTGCCGTTCTTGGTATAGCCGCCCAGTTTGTAGCCCTCGGCACGGCCGGCCACGCTACTGTTTTTGCCGTCGGAACTGGTCTTGAAGTAGCGCAGGTCGGTTTTCAATGAGCCGTATTCGCCCAGCGGCAGTACGTGGATCAACCCGGCGAAATGTTGTTGGTAATAGTCTTCGAGGTTGGCGTAGTAGTACTGGACCATCAGGTCCTTGGTCAGTTGATAGTCCGCACCGGCGTAGGTGAATTTATTGCTTTCCTGGGTACCGCCCGCCGCTGCCAGGCCACTGCGGTCGCTGGAGCCGCGACCGGTGGTGTGCTCAAGCTGGCCGCCGACCAGGGTCAGGTTGTCGATGTCCTTGCTGGTGACTTGCCCGCCTTCGAACGACTGCGGCAACAGACGGCCGTCGTTGCTCACCAGGATCGGCAGGTTCGGGCGCAGGTAGCCGTAGCGCGCTTCGGTCCTGGCAAACCGCGCCTTGGCGGTGGCGCCGCCACGGGCCCAGTTATCCGTGGCCTTGCCGTCTTCGGTGGGGATCATCGAGCTGCCGACATGGCGCGCGGCGCTGCTGTCAAGGGTCACGCCGAGCATGCCGATGGCGTCCAGGCCAAAGCCGACGGTGCCGTCGGTGAAGCCCGACTGGTAGTTGAGGATAAAGGCCTGGCCCCACTCTTCGGTCTTCGACGGTGCCGCCGTGCCGTCGCGGTTGTCGTTATTGAAGTAAAAGTTACGCATGCTCAAGTTGGCTTTGCTTTCGCTCAAAAAGTCAGCAGACGCCAAGGGGCTCAGGGCAATGCCCAGGCCGCCGGTCAATACACTTAATACATTCAACGTGGCTTTCATCAGGACGAACTCCGGCGCGGAATCCAAGTTCCGAGCGCAAAAAATGGGCAGCAGGATGCCGTCGGCCAAACGTGAGTTTGACCGGGGCGTCAGTGGTTTTTCAGTTGCTTAGTTACATAGTTGAGTGAAGTGAAACCTCCGTAAAACCTCAGTCAATCAATCCATGAGCGTCATAAAACGGATACGGCCCCGGGTAATCCCCGAACACGCCGTTGTGGCTGATCAAGCCGTGTTGCGCATCCCAGCGATGCAACAGATAACCCGCCGGCTCCAGGTTGAAATGCGCGGGCGCGGCGTCTTGCAGGTCCAGCACAATCTGATGGGAGGTGCCGGGGCACACACAACTCAAGCTGCCGCCAAAGCGTCGCTGCATCGGCCGGTGCAGGTGCCCGCACAGCAGGCGTTCCACTTGCGGGTGGCGAGACACCACGTTTTCCAGTGCGGCGGCGTTGATAAAAGGTTCGCGATCCATATGGCCGATGCCGCTGATAAACGGCGGATGGTGCAGGATCAGTAACGTCGGCGCATCCGGGCGTCGCGTCAGTTGCTCGTCCAACCATTGCAATTGGCTGTCCAGCAACTGCCCGCCATGGCCGCCGGGGATGGTCGAGTCGAGGCCGATCAAACGCAGCGGATGCTCGTCCACCACCCAGTCCAACGGCCCCTCTGCCGACGATGGCAAATAGGCGTGATCACGGAATGCCTCGAGCAACGGAGCGCGTGTGTCGTGGTTGCCGGGCACCAGGTAGCACGGCATGTGCAAGCGCGCGATTTCGGGGTGCAGCACGGCGTATTCATCGGCGCGCCCGAAGTCCACCAGGTCACCGCTGATCACCACGATATCGGGCCGTGGTTGGCTGGCGTTCAGATGGTCAACGGCACGGCGCAGCGCACCCAAGGTATCGACCACCCCATACGTCAGGCGCTGGCCGGCTTTAAGGTGCAGGTCGCTGATTTGCGCAACAAGAAACGGACGATTCACAAGCAAACTCTCACGCATTCAGGGTGAACAACATGTGCGGCGCAATCGCCAGGGCAATCGGCGCGCCGACGGCGTACAAATGGTTGTCGCTGCTGTCCACCAGCAGCGGTTGCGGGCCGCCCACATCCACCAGCAAGCGGCTTTGCGCGCCCTGGAAAAACTGCGCCACGAGATGGCCGTGCAAGTGCCCTTCGTTATCCATTACTCGCAGGTGTTCGGGGCGGCAGTACACCGTATTGGGCGCGTCGGCGGCCTGCCACGGCAGCTCGCCGCCGCAGACTTTCAGACCATGGGCTGTTCGCGAGGTGACGGCAAAGGCATTGAGGTTGCCGACAAAACCGGCGACGAACGCATTGGCCGGTTGCTGGTAGATCTCCCGTGGGCTGGCCAGTTGCGCGACGCGGCCGTGCTCCATCACCAGGATACGATCGCCCAGGGCCATGGCTTCGCCCTGATCGTGGGTGACAAATACCGAGGTGATAGCAAGGCCGCGCAGCAGTTCATTCAGCTCGCTGCGCAGGCGTTCGCGCAATTGCGCATCGAGGGCCGCCAGCGGTTCGTCCAGCAACAGCACTTTGGGGCGCGGCGCCAAGGCACGGGCCAAGGCCACGCGCTGACGCTGTCCACCGGACAATTCGTGGATGCTGCGCTTGCCATGATTCTGCAGGCCCACCAGCTCCAGCAATTCCTCGCAGCGCTTGTTCCGCGCAAGCGGCGCCATGCCGCGAATCTTCAAGCCGTAGACGATATTGCCGGCCACATCCAGGTTGGGAAACAGCGCGTAGTTCTGGAACACCATGCCCACGTCGCGGCGTTCGATGGGCAGGCGGGTGACGTCGTCGGTGCCGAAAAAAACCTGGCCCACATCCGGGCGTTCCAGGCCGGCAATCAGGCGCAAGGTGGTGGTCTTGCCGCAGCCGGACGGGCCGAGGATCGCCAGGGTTTCACCGCCTTCGACGGTCAGGTTCAGGTCATGCACAGCCACGGTGCCGTCGGCGAACGCCTTGCGACAGCCGTGCAGGCGGATAGTGATAGCAGTCATCGACGCTCTCCACGGGACAAACGAGCGCTGATGGCCTGCAACGCAATCAGCAGCGGCACGATCATCAGCAAAAAGATAAGGGTGTAGGCGCTGGCGATTTCCAGGCGCGCCGAGGCGTAGCTGTCGGCCAGGCCCACGGGCAATGTCTTGGTCATCGGTGTGTGGAGCATCCAGGTCAGGTTGAATTCGCCCAGCGACAAGGTCACCACCATCAGCACGCCAGCGAGAATCCCCGCCCGGCAGTTGGGCACCACCACGCTGAAAAAGCGCTTGATCGGCCCCGCGCCCAGACTGGCCGCCGCCTCTTCCAGCACCGGCAATTGCTGGCGTTGCATCACCGCCATCACCGGGCGCACCAGGAACGGCAAGGTGAACAGCACATGGCCCACCAGGATGAACAGCCAACTGCTGCGAAACGTACCGAACTGGCCGTAGGTGAGCAGCAACGCCAGCGCACTGGCCAACCCCGGCATCGCCACCGGCAGCACCATCAATTCTTCGAAGGCACGGCTGAAGCGGTTGTTCATGCGCACCAACGCATAGGCCGCCGGCACACCGATCACGCAGACGCACACCGCGCACGCCAGCGCCAATTGCAACGACAGCCATACGGTGGGCGAATAGGCCTGCCATACCTGGATCAACCAGTCGAAGGTCAGGCCGCTGGACAGGCCGACGAAGAAATTGCGCGTCAACCCGGCCAGCAATGACATCAGCACCGGCACCAACATGAACGCACACACCAGCAAGGTGAACAGCAGTTGAATCACAAACAGCGATGAGCGCTTCACAAGACCGTCCCCGCATTTTTCACCAGGCGTCGCGTGAGCAACAACACCGCCCAGGTCACCGCGCCGAGCACTACCGACAACGCGGCAGCGACGGCAAAGTTGGCGTAGTTGGTGAACACGTTGTAGATCGCCACCGGGGTCACGTTCAGGCGCGTGCCCAAGGTAAAGGCCGTGCCGAAGGCGCCCATGGACGTGGCGAAGCAGATCGCGCCGCAGGACGCCAACGCCGGCGCCAGGCCCGGCACGATCACGTCGCAGACCACCCGCCAGTGCCCTGCTCCCAACGAATGCGCGGCCTCTTCCAGGCTGCGGTCGAGGCTTTCGCACGCGGCCATCACCGTGAGGATCACGCGGGGAATCGAGAAGTACAGGTAGCCGACAAACAGCCCGGCCAGCGAGTAGGCAAAGATCCAGCGTTCACCGGCCAATTGCAGTCCGAGGGACGCCAGCAGGCCCTGGCGCCCGGCCAACAGGATCACCAGGAAGCCCACCACCACCCCGGGAAACGCCAGGGGAAACGTGAGCAACGCCACCAACGCCGAGCGCCCGAAAAACTGCTGGCGCGCGAGGAATACGCCGCTGATGCCACCGATCAACAACGCGGTGAACGTCACGACGATGGCCAGCACGCAGGTCTGCGCCAGGCTGCCCAGATACTGCGCGCTACTGAGCACCTGCCAATAGCCGCTGCCGTGGCTGTCACGGCTTTCGGCACCGAGCACCATCAAGTGCGCCAGCGGCAACAGCCAGAACGCGAGCAGCACCGCAAAGGCCGGGGCCAGCGCCCAGGCCGCCTGTTTTGCCGATGCAGCCACTTACTTGACCTCGTTCAGGTAACGGGCGGCGAAGGCTTCCTGCACAGCGGCCATTTTCTGATAATCCACCACACCGGCGCGGGCGTAATCGCTGTCGGGCAGGAACTGCGCGGCGACGTCTGCCGGCATGGTCACCGGGCGTACCGGGCGCAAGTAAGCCTTGGCCCAGAGTGCCTGGCCTTGGTCCGACAGCACGAAGTCCAGCACCTTCTCGCCATTGGCGCGGTGCGGCGCGTTGGCCACAATGCTCATCACATAGGGCACGCTGATGCTGCCTTCCTTGGGGATCACGAAGGCGACGTTGGCGTTGTCTTTGTAGCGGGCGCGGTAGGCGTTGAAGTCGTAGTCCACCAGGATCGGCAACTCGCCGGACAGCACCCGCGCATAGGCGGTCTGCTTGGGCACGATGGGGGCGTTTTTCGCCAGCTTCTGGAAGTAGTCGATGGCCGGGGCAAAGTTGTCCAGGTCGCCGCCCATTGCGCGGTTGATCGCCACGGCAGAGACGTAACCGACGAAGGCGCTGGACGGGTCCAGGTAGCCGACCATGCCTTTGTATTCAGGCTTGAGCAGGTCGGCCCAGCTTTGCGGCACCGGCAGGCCACCCAGTGCATCGACATTGACCATGATGCCCAAGGTGCCGGAGTGGATCGCAAACCACTGGCCGGCGGGGTCTTTCAACCCGGCGGGGATCTGCTCCCAGCCCTTGGGTTTATAACCATCGACCACGCCGGCTTTTTGCGCCTGCAAGCCGAAGGTCACGCCGTAATACACCACGTCCGCGACCGGCGCGGCCTTTTCGGCCACCAGTTGCGCCAGGGACTGGCCGGAGTTCTTGTTGTCCAGCGGTACCTGCACACCGGTGCTGGCGGCGATGGCCTTGAGCTGGGTGCCCCAGTCGGCCCAATCCGGCGGGCAGTTGTAGCAAATTGCGGTGTCGGCGGCCTGGGCCAGGCTGGCCACACCGCAGAGCAGCACGGCTGCCAGGGTTTTACTGAATGCGCGCATCAAGGGACTCCTCAAACGGTTGGGTACTTTCGCCCGGCCGGATATGGCAAGGCAGGCAATGGGAAACCGGGGCATTCCCGGCGATCTGCGCCAGCAGTTGGTCAATCACCGTGCTGGCCAGCAGCGCGATGGGCTGCACCACGCTGCACAGGGTCGGGTGCATCTGGGTGCCGAGGGCGATGCCGTCAAAGCCCATTACCGACAGCCGCTCGGGCACGCTCCAGGCATTGCGGCGCAGCTCGGCGATCAGGCTGATGGCGAGGAAATCGTTGGAGCACACCAGGGCGCTGGGCGCGTCGGGGCCGTTGAGGTACGGCTGGATGGCGGCGAATTCGGCCTGGGTATGCGCGGGCATTTCGATCACCGCGCGGCTTTTGAGGCCGTATTCCTTCATCGCGTCGCAGTAACCGGCATAGCGCAGGCGTGCGCGGTCGGACTGCAAGGCCGGGCCGGCGACCATGCTGATGCGTCGATGGCCGGCCTCCAGCAGGTAGCGTGTGGCCAAGGCCATGCCCGCACGGTTGTCCACCGACACGGCGCTGTAGTTGGGGTTGCTCGGTTGGTGATAGGCCAGCACGAACGGGGTCTTTTCGGTATTCAGGCTACTGAGCACGCTGTTGCTTTCGGCATCGGTGACCGTCAGCACCAGGCCATCGACACGCTGGCGCAGCAGTTCCTCCACGACGATGCACTCGCGCTCGCTGCTGTAGTCGGTGGTCGCCAGCACCAGGCTGTAGCCGCGCAACCGCGCAGCACGCTCCATGGCCTGGAACTGTTCGGCAAACACTGGGTTGAGCAGGTTGGGCACCACCACACCGATCAACTGGGTGGTCTGGAGGCGCAGTTGGCGGCCGAGCAGGTTGGGCCGAAACCCCAACTCACGGGCGGCGGCGAACACCTGCTCACGGGTCGCCGGGCGCACCTGGTCGGGGGAGGCAAAAGTGCGGGCGGCGGTAGCGCGGGATACGCCCGCCAGCCGCGCAACGTCTTTCAGGTCAGTCATGTTAACTCGCTTGAGATCGATCTCATTGGCGAGGACAGTAACGGGGGAATGTGGCAGGAAGGTGGTGGGGAGATGACGGTTTGATGGCAGTGAAGCAACGTCACATAGGACAGATGTGGGAGAGGACTTGCACCCGATAGCGGTAGGTCAATAAAGAATAGGCTGGCTGACACACCGCCATCGGGGGCAAGCCCCCTCCCACATTAGAGCGGTGTCCATGCATGGATAGTCATACTCAGTGGTTAGGATCGTAAAGCTGGCGCAGCTAAATCCGCTCACTAACCTTTCGATCCTGACCAAGTGCGGGCACAATGCGTGTCCTTTTTTGGCAGGCACCGCCGCAGGCTCTCAAAAATGATCAAAACGCCGTACTACCTCATCGATAAACAGAAGCTTCTGGTCAACATG
>Ga0308161_1000352_pt1 | contig 79961 bp, 66 predicted proteins | sample PhyFR2_FD_201034 | JGI IMG/M metagenome (GOLD analysis project Ga0308161, IMG submission 201034) | Phyllosphere microbial communities from UC Gill Tract Community Farm, Albany, California, United States - DLSLF.R2 | ecosystem: Host-associated > Plants > Phyllosphere > Unclassified | place: USA...
ATTAGTATCACAAACCCCGCCACTTCTACAAATAATAATACATCAACATCAAATAATCAAATAATCGCCATTTCCAATTCAAGCTCAGGATCAAATTATGGATATACCTATAATTTATCAGGAAATTCTGTTTATATCAGTTTGATGAAAAAATACCAACCTGATTACGTTTTTTCAGCACTACAAAAATATAATATTATCAACACTCCAGAAATTAGTAATCCTTTGTTACAATTTTTAGATATAGATGGCAGTTCCAAAATGAATAAAGATTTTGCACTTACAATAATAAATGCCATAGAAGAAGGAACCGTTACCACCTATCAAGAGTTTAATGTTTTAATGAATACGTATAAAAGAACGAAGGAATTTGTAGAATTTAAAAATCAGTTCTTTAAAGATAATCCTGGCACAACTGAAGCGCAATTTAATAATTGGTTTATGGGAAATTCTGAAGGAAAAGACGGAGATTATGATGCTGCTTATTGGGAAAATCCAAACTTAACTTTCCCTCAACAAAATTTAGCTTCATATAATGACTATCTTAATGGTATGCCTCGTTTTGCTGATGGAAGTTTTATGACAGGAGCTGATAATGTATATGGTTTAGTAGGTGGAGCGGTGCAGCAAGCAAGAATAGATAATCCAATTAGTACAAGAAACACATGTGCTTTAAAAGTATCAATAGCCCTGAATAGAGCTGGAATAATAATACCTAGTTTACAGGGGAAAACGCTTGAAGGCTCAGGAGAATTTGCAGGCAAGTATTTTTTTTTAAATGCAAAATCCCTGAATTCTTGGATGCGAGAAACATTTGGTACGAGTCCTGAAAACGCAAATCATTTTTCCTACAATTCATCTGATGGAGGCATCAATGGCGCTAACTTTCCTAAAAAATTAAAAGATAAAAATGGAATTTATTCAATGATAACAACTGAAAACTATACCACACAAAAAGGGATTTCAGGTCATGCAGATTTAATTTTTAATGGTAGTGCCGGGGAAGGCACATGTATTTTCGGTTGTAGCTTCAATTTACCAGTAGAAAGAATAGATATATGGATCTTAAATTAAAAAACCAAAGACACTCATGAAAAAAATAATACTTAAATTTCAAATAATTTTTTATATTTTAATTAGTAATTTATTATATTCTCAAGATTATATCGCAACAGATTCTTTAAAAGTTAAAAGAAGTATTTATGAATTTTCTCATATAAGTTTCGGACAATCGAATCTTACTAAATATTATAAAGTGATGATTTGTAATAGTAAAGATTTTAGTAATATTAAACGAGAAATAATTAGCTGTGCAAAGGAAAATAAATTAGAATTTAGTGAATTTTATCTTTTATCAATACCTAACTATGAAATAATAAACAATTGTGATGATGAAGAAATACTGATAACATTCATTAGTAAAATTGATGAAGAAAGAATAAAATTAAATTTATCAACAAGTTTAATTAATTTTAAATATGATTCTACAAAAGATAAATTTGAATATTTTGCTCATAAGGAACTAAAAAATATAAAAGATCTTAAAAATTATAAACTTAAAATTACGCCAGAAGAAGTTTGTACTTTTTTAAGAAACTAAAAAAGAGCATTTTCGAAATATTTGAAACCGTGGAGATCACTATACGTGGCAATTGTAATAGAATCGTGGCACATCGTTATTCGTAAAAATGAGAAAATAGTTAAATCAAGACCTGACAGCTTTAGGTTCGAAACTTTTAGGACCAAAAATTACTCCAAATACTTCCACTTTTATTTTTGTGGCAGAATCGTGGCATATCGGTATTTGAAAAAATTAAAACCACCTAAATAATTGCCTACCGAGTATAGGTTCGAATCGGATGTAGAAACCTAAAATAGTCGTAAATTTTACTGTTCTAAATTTTGTGCCAAAATCTTGGAACAAGGAATTTTGAAAAAGAAATATCTATCAAAAAACAAAGCTGTAGAAGCTTAGGCTAGAAACTGTATAGGATTTTAATGCTCTTCGGAGAATCAAATAATTCATCTATGTCCTACTCATAAATAAAGAGGCAATTACAATTTAAGAAAAACAAATCAACCCTCATTTCTGAGAACTGGGATCTAACGGGCATTCTTTTATTAAGAACTCGCTTTTTTCCTTACAAACTTGTTTACCAATAATCTTAGCAACAATTTTCTCTGACTTATTTACAAGACTTCATAATTAATAGTATTGCATTTTATGATAAAATTGGAATTAGGATTTTCTTCGAGATAATCAAAATGATCAATGGGAAAAAAATCAAATACAATTAGTCCATTTATATTGTTAATATAAATTTCATCCAAAAACATACTAGGATTATTTTTGAACTGAGTCAATTTAATTTCCACGATATCTTTAAAACATAATTTTATTATTTCGGGCCTCATTTCATGCTTTATATTGTAACAGCTTAAAGTGACTTCAATGTTACTTGCCCTATTTCCAGTAACTGGATTAAAAATAATTTGTCTGACGAGACTATCGGGAAATTTCCCATAGTAAGTGGTAATTTTTTCTAACATAGTTTTCTATTTAAATTTCATTAGATTAAAAGGAATATGGCTTCCATTAAATGTATAGACTGAATCTAAATTTATAAAAAACTCCCAAAAGTGAAGCAATTTTATCTAAAAATATAGCACAAATAATTGCAAAAGCAATTGCTGATAGATGTATAAACACAGAGAGAATTAAAGAAGCAATTATTGGAGTTACTGAAGGTTTGGCAGACGTTTTTGAAAATGAAGTCAATTAATATAAAAAAATAAAAAGTATTCCTGATTTTAGACAAAGTTTAGCTATATTAAAACAAAATAGATAAGCATTTTTGCTCATCTTTAAATTGTTTGTTTATAAAATTTGCTCAATTTTAAAGTTGGAGTTTAAAAACCTTTCCTAGTTAGTTGAATAATCTTTTGATTTTTATCTGTTCTATTTACGTGATAAGCATAATTTCCAACTCTGGTTTTCCCGCATGCTCTGCAAATATATCTTTGATTACCAAACTTTGTCTTTCCATATTTTATCATCTTTCGAATATCACCAGCACATCTTTAACACCTAGTCTGGTTTGACTTCATTTTTTTTGATTTAAGGCATTATAAATAAAAAAACAGCCCGAAGGCTGTTTTAATTTTTATAGGATATTAATATAAATCATTGATGATCTGTAAATGCTTTATACCATAATTAACCACCAACACATCTGATACATTACTTTATTGTTTAGAAATTAAATTGTTCCATAATTTTTTTTTAAACGCCAATTTATCAACCTTGTAATGATAAGAATTAGCTAAAAATAGTTTAAAAATCGCTAAACCATCATTTGAAGCAACTGAAGCAACTCTAAAATTATCAAGAATAGAAGCATTACCTTCGCACTTACAAGCAAGACCAAAATGGTGGACATCAACGATAGAATATTTAGATACTCACATACCAAAAGATGCTACTGGCAATTTTCTAGATTCAAAAACTGGAGAGCCTATATTGGGAAAAAAACACATTGGTCATCAAAATGTAACATGGAGACAATATCAAGATAATCCAGACAATTGGCTTAAGACCAGAGAGCAGGTTATTAAAGATTATAATGATATAACTAATCTGGGGTATGAATCAGGGCCAAGTAATAGTAGTCATGGAGCAAAAACTAAAGGGAAATAAACTAAAACTAAAAAAAATGAAAAGTGTTCACGATGTAAAATTATTAATGGTTGATGGTATTGATGATGATTTAGAAATTATCCTAGAGAATTTTGATGTCAATTCTTTTGATAGAAATGGTGATAATATTTTACATCATTATATACTATCATCGCAGAATAATTCATCAACCTTAAGTCCCAGAAAATTTATAGAAGAATTGATTAAAAGAGGTATTGATTTAAATGCCATTCAATCTAGCGCAACTAATAGAAGTGCCTTACATTTAGCAATTGGGACAAAAAACCAATTAGTTACAGAATTATTGATTAATTTTAAAGTAGATATTGATATACTTGATAAAAATGGAAATACACCTCTATGGTTATCTGTTATGAATTATAGAAATGATGACCCATTTTTTATTAAAACTTTAATCACAAATGGTGCAAACAAAAATATTGAGAATAATAATGGTATTTCACCTATAAAATTATCTAATACAATTGCAAATTATGATTCTAAAGACTTACTATCTTAAGATGATAATATCGATATGCAGTGCACTGAAGTCTATATTCTTGTTAACCTCTCCAGATTTAGTACCTATAATCTAAAGCAAACAAAAAAACTCCCGCACCAAGTTTTTATAATACAGCAAGAAAAATGTGGAATGGTGTTATGGATAATATAATAAAATATATTGAAAAAAACGACGGAGAAGCAACAAAGATACATGATTTTCAAAGAGTTATAAACTGGGATGATGATGTAAAAGAAATAGATAAGTAAAATGATAAGTATGAAAAAAATAATTGGTAATTCTTTTATATTAACTATTTTGAATATTATTTTTATGATGATACTTATAGATATAAATAGTGGCCAAGAAACAGGATCAATACTACATCAGATGATAGTGTTTTTTTCTATTCTTCTTTTTTTTGCAAATATTATTATAACTTTTTTAACCCAGAGATTTAATGATTTTTTCCTTTTTCTCTCGGGTTATAATACCTTTTTTGTATCATTAGTGATTTATATAATATCATTAGTATTATCAAAGAAAGTCAATACAAGTAATGATCTATTAATCAATTTTATGTTTATATCTTCATTTTTTCTTAGTCTAACTACTTTTTTTATTGTTAAAAAGAAATGCATTAGATAATATTTTTAATAGTTAGTCAAACAATATATCATAAAAACTACAATTTTTTTAAAAGCTGTAGTTTTTATTTATAAATAGATTTCAATTTATTTTGACATACATTCTATCTTGATAAACCCATCAACTATGAAAAAAATGAGCCTTATTATTCCATTGTTCAAGCAATTAATAAAAGAAACAGAAAGTGGTAAACGGCTCAAAAAAAATGGCGAAAAGATAAAACCAGATTCTATCCAGAACTGTAAATATGTATTGAACAATTTGATCCAGTTTTCGACCGATACAAAATTTGAATTACGCATTTGTGACGCTGCAAAGTTTGATAAAACGTGAATTGGCATCTGAGAAAAATTATTGGAAAAAATTTTATCAGAAGTTTACAGAGTTTTTATATAAAAAAGGCTGCCATGATAATTATGTTGGAGCTAATATCAAAGTGATTCGGGTATTTTTTAATTATTGAAAAAATGATAAAGATCTCAATACAGGTGATTTTCAACGTTTATTTTATGTTCGAAAAGACGAAGTTGAGATATTCGTTCTTTCGCCGGATCAATTAAAATTTCTAATTCATGATAAAGAATTTGAACAAACCTTAATCCTAAGTTACAAACGCATAAAAGATATTTTGTATTTGGATGTTCAACTGGTTTACGCTACTCGGATATTTTTTTGTTAACCAATAAAAACTTCGAAAAAATAGATGGAGAATGGTTTTTAAAACTGAAATCGAAGAAAACAAAAACTTTTAGTTTTATAAAACTTTCAGCTTATGCCGTTACAATATTTCAGCGTTATACAACAACCAATAATAAAGCGACTCTTTTTGGTAATACCAGCTTATTCAATTTCAACAAAAGCTTAAAACATATTGGCGAAATCGCAGGTTTTACAGCTCCTATCGAGGTTTCAAGAGAAAAACAAGGTAAAACCCAACGTCTTACTAAGAAAACAGATAGCACTAAAAACCGTTTTTGCGATAAAATGAGTTGACACATGATGCGACGCACCGGCATTAGAACACTCCTAATTTTAGGAATGCCAGAACATCTTGTTCGCAAAATTAGCGGCCATAGCAATACTAGTACTTCTTTTAATCGATATGTGCATTATGCGCAGGCTTATATGGATAAAGAAATTGAAAAAGTGCATAATAAGTTGGAGAGCTATTAACTTAACTATAGTGTAGAAGTTATAATTTGTATTCATTATTTTAAAACATCAAAAAGAGTTATAGCTATAATTACAAAATGGATATTGTGAAAAATGCCCACAATATCCATTTTGTATTTTATTCTCGGTTAACTTAAATTTCTAGTTATTAGTCTATTAAAGATATTTAAGTTATTAATTTTTATTTTGTTTAATAAAAAACACTTCTTGAATGTAATCCTGATTATCCATTGGACGAACTCCATTTATATAAAACCCTGAACCAATTTCATAATTTTCAATATGAGAAAATTGGTTACCAATATTAATGTCCATTTTATTTTTCTTTAAATATTTATTAAACTGCAACCAATTCCAACTCTCAGGATCACCAGCATCAGCAAGCCACCTTCCGCTTGTTCCACTTATAAAAGGAACTTGCATATTAAGTCTAAAGGTAGAATCACTATAAAAAGTTATAGTTAAATTTTTATAGACAATGCTGTCTTTATCATAACTACCAAGTTTTGTTCTTTTTAAATCTAGTTTGTATTCACCAATATGTTCTGTAAATGCGTTAAATTTAGCTTTTTGAACATCTTTTTTATAGATATAAACAAATGAAGACAAACACACTATTACTATTAAAAAAATTAAGATTGCTCTAAAAAAAATATTTTTCATATTATGAATTTAATGGTATACTCAAGTTAAAGTTTCACTAATATTACCAAAAGGAGTCTTTTTATTAGGATACTTTTTCTATTTCATTATCGATAGATCATGAGCTTTTATTAGTTGGAACTAATTCTCCAGATTCCAGTAGATATCTCACCATAAACCTATAATTACCTGAAACAGTAAATTGATATTCAACATTTAATTTTACGTATTTATACTCCGTATAATAATCATATATGGCATCAATTAAGGGACTAAATTTACATTCATTTTAAGTATTTTAATTTTCAATACACTATAAAATTATTGAAATTGCGATTTATAAATAATTTGACTCAAAGTTACGTTACATTTTTAATACATACAATTTTAAAATAATCTTCAATAATCTGGTTTAATATTGGAATGTTTCGGTTCTGGACTTCATACTAATTCTGCCACAAAAAGTTAAGGCGAATTCTGTTTAAGCAAGTGGAAAGCCGGGGGAAATTTACGTTATAATTCTTGTTTGATTCAGCAGAGTAACAGCTCCAACTTTCAACAGGATGAAAACCACCCGGAAAAAATACAGCACCGAGTTCAAGGTCTGGGCAGCAAAGGCCAGCATGGGCTACAAAAGCGTTCGGCTTGCGGCCGAAAAGCTTAAGATCAACAGAGACTGACTGCAGCACTGGAGAAACCTCTTCCACCAGGGAAAGCTCACCCTGCAGCAACCTGCTGGTCCGTCTCCGGACAGAAAGGAAACGGCCCGACTGCAGAAGGAGCTCAAAAACACAGGGCTGGAGCGGGACATCCTAAAGGATGGCGCTGCGCTCCTGAGCGCGCCCAGAAGGGAAATCTACATTTTCATCAGGGAGAATGCCGGGCGGCTTCCAACCGGGAAAATGTGCGCAGTATTTGCAATCAATCCAAGCTGTTATTACAGGTGGCTGCGCGGACTGTGCAACAGCCGGGCAGAACGGCGGGTTTTTATCGCATCGGAGATTTCGCGGATCTATCACTGGAGCGAAGGCAGGTATGGAAGCCCGAGAATCAGCCGGGAACTTGCTGCAATAGGAATTAAGGCATGCCAGTCTCTGGTCAGAAAGATCATGGCCGAGCAGCAGCTACGCTGGATCGCAAAATCAAGATTTAAAAAAACCACGCGCAGCTCCCCTAAAGGCAGGGCTGCGGAAAATCTGCTTAACCAGAATTTTAAGGCTGAAAGACCAAACCAAACGTGGGTGTCGGACCTCACCTATATCAGAACTGCCGACGGCTGGGCATATCTCACTGTAGTGATAGACCTCTTTGAACGCAAAGTAATAGGCTGGTCGCTGGGCAGAAGTCTCCGATCAAAGAGAACCGTCGTTGCGACCTTTAAAAAAGCCATATTGTGCCGTCCCCTGCTTTCAGACAAAAAACTGATCTTTCATTCCGACAGGGGAATACAGTATACCAGCAGAATCTCTGTAAAGGCGTTATCAAAATACAGCCAGATCTCACAGAGCATGAGCGGGAAAGGAAACTGCTACGATAATGCAGTAGCTGAGAGCTTTTTAAAAACGCTGAAAACAGAACTTATATACCGGGAGCATTATAAAAACAGAAAACAGGCCAGAAAGTCTATTCGCGGCTAAATTGAAAATTTCTACAACACCGTGAGAAGACATTCCGCACTTGGAAATCTCACTATTGAAGAATTTTACAGTCAATTAAATATATCGTAATTGGATTAAATTCTTTTGTACAAGTTTGAAGTTATTTATATGCCTAACAACTTCAATTTTAAATATTCTCCTAATCTAACTTTTTTTATTTATGCATCCCAACCTTTTGTATTAAATTTTTAAAAAAATGTATTTACAAGATGTTGGGTTCAAAATATTGATATTAGCCGTAACTCTTTGGCATTAATACAGAATTATTAATATATTTGAATTAGCAAAAAGTCTTGAAAAGTGCGAGTTCCAGTTACTTATGATTTGCGGTAAGTTCATATATTTATTAGGCTGGAGAGCAATGCGATTACCATCCTTTTGGAATGCTGGTGCCCAACAGACATGGAAGCTCGGATTCGTATCGTTATGGGTTTAATGGAAAAGAAAAAGATGACGAACTAAAAGGGGAAGGAAATCATTATGAATATGGAATGAGAACTTATGACCCAAGGATTGGTAGATTTTTTAGTGTAGATCCTTTGACAGCAAGGTATGCATTTTTACTCCTTATCAATTCGCTTCAAACAGACCAATAGATGGTAATGATTTGGATGGCAAAGAGTGGGCAATATGTACGACAACAACAACAAATAGCGATGGTTCATTTTTAGTTACGACAGAATTAGTGATAAGAGTTAAAATTGAAAACAAGTCGACTATAATTACTGATCCAAATATTGTAAAAGCAAAATCAGAAGCAATTAAAAATGAAATTGAGAGAAAAGGAACTGCTGTTTTAACTTATGAAAAAGAAGGTAAAAGCTACACTGAAAATGTTAGAACAACTGTGGTTTTGGATTACTCGCCAGTTGATTTTGAAAATGATGGTAATATCGCTTATTTAAAATTTGATCATAGAGTGAAAACTTTTACTACAACATCAACAACTACTGTAGTAGGTAATAGAATCATCACAAATAATTTAACAAAATTTGCAATAACTCTAGGTACAACGGAAGGATTTATAAATAGATTTGATGTTAATATGGCAGTAACAGTTGATGGTTTACTTGTGCCAGATTGTGAAATTTCCGAAACAGGTTTTCATGAGCTTTTTGGACATTCGGGAGGTTTAAATCATCCTTGGGAGTTAAAACCATTTGAGAAATTAAATACCCCAAATTTAGATTTCAGCAATTTGAAACTTAGAAATGAACAAAATATAATTGATAATTTTTTAAATAGTTCTGAAATGGAAGAACAAGAAGTTCCTTTGATGCCAAGTGGAGAGAATAGTGTTGATAACGGTCAAATAAAAAGTATAATTGAAAAGGTTAAAACTTCAGCACGTTATGATCCGGACGATCTAAAAAATAAAACACACATTAATCATGATTAAGCTTGCAAAATACATTATAGTATTAAGTTGCGTAATATCATTTATAAGGTGTGGATCTTATGAAAAATCATTACTATCCTTTGCTGAAGAGAAAATAGTTATTTCTTATGGAACTAATTCTAATAAAAAATTTAGATTTAGTTCAAGTGATAATAAGGTAATCTGCATTGGTTTTTTAGATAGGTTTAATGATACCATTGTTACATTACTTAATAAGAAAGAAAAAATTATATTTAATAGAAAGGATTCAATATCTTATAAAAAATTAAAAGACGAAGATGTCTTTAAATTTATTTTAATAAAAAAAAATCATAATAGGATAACAGTACTTTTAAAAAACAGCAAGAAAAAAACTAGTTTTGATATAGTTAAAAATAAAAAAATGTATTTATTGAGTCATTTTGATGATGTTTGGTTTTTAACTATTTGGGATTAATTGTAATAAAATATCTTATTTTGCATACTTAATATGTGTTTTCAGAGTTTTTTAGAAACAAGTAAACATATTGGAAAAACACAAAACCACTAAATTTGAGTGGTTTTGTGTTTTAATAACTCTCCCGCTTACTATGTAATTTCTCAATTTCCTTATCCATATAAGCCTGTGCATAATGTACATATCGATTAATAGAAGTACTGGCATGGCTATGTCCGCTAATTTTGCGAACAAGATGTTCTGGCATTCCCAAAATTAGGAGTGTTGTAATGGCAGTTCGTCGCATCATATGTGAGCTCATTTTATCGCAAAAACGGTTTTTAGAGCTGTCTGTTTTCTTAGTAAGGGGTTGGGTTTTACCTTGTTTTTCTCTAGAAACTTCTATAGGAGCTGTAAAACCTGCTATTTCCCCAATATGTCTTAAGCTTTTGTTGAAATTAAATAAGCTGGTATTTCCAAAAAGAGTTATTTTATTATTTACTGTAGTATAACGCTGAAATATTGTAACGGCATAAGCAGAAAGTTTAATAAAGCTAAATGTTTTGGTTTTCTTCGATTTCAGTTTTAAATACCATTCTCCATCTATTTTTTCGAAGTTTTTGTTGGTTAACAAAAAGATATCTGAATACCATAAACCCGTTGAACATCCAAAAACAAAAATGTCTTTTATACGTTTGTAACTTGGTATTAGTGTTTGTTCAAATTCTTTATCGTGAATTAGAAATTTTAACTGTTCAGGCGAAAGAACAAATATTTCTATTTCTTCTTTTCGAACATAAAACAATCGTTGAAAATCACCTGTATTGAGATCTTTGTCATTTTTTAAATAATTAAAATACACGAATCACTTTAATATTAGCACCAACATAATTATCATGACAACCTTTTTTATATAAGAACTCGGTAAATTTTTGGTAGAATTTTTTCCAGTAATTTTTCTCAGATGCTAATTCACGTTTATCAAACTTTGCAGCGTCACAAATGCGTAATTCAAATTTTGTATCGGTCGAAAACTGGATCAAATTGTTCAATACATATTTATAGTTCTGGATAGAATCTGGTTTTATCTTTTCGCCATTTTTTTTGAGCCGTTTACCACTTTCTGCTTCTTTTATGAATTGTTTGAATAATGGAATAATTGGAGTTAGTTTTTTCATGGTTATTAATTAGAATTGAAAATGTTTTCTTAAAATAAAAAAACTACAACTTAAAGGTTGTAGTTTTTGTTGTTATTATCTTTCTTTATGTGATAACTTTTAAGTATCAAAACAATAAGATGACTTTAATGTTGACAACTCTTCATGTCAACTCTTTGTTTAAAATGTTTTTGTATATTTTCAAGGAAAAAAACTTCCACTTAAAAATTTGTTTAAAAATAAAGTACTAACAAATAGATATATACCAAAAAGCAATATGAATAATATTTTTTTATTGTTAAAAAAATAAGACGATTTATTAGTTATGTATTTAAAAACAAGCTTATAAAAAACATAAAATAATATTATATAAACAAATATATAAATAGCCATAAGCACTAGCAACCCACTTCCAGTAAATGAAGTTAATGATATTAACAAAGACATATTATTTCTTTTTGATATTATAAATGCGATTATTTTCTATATCCAATATTACCCTTCCGTCCATATCCGTTCTTTTAGACTGTTTAGTATGGGTATCATATTGATAACCTTCTTGATCTAAGTAACCTTTTAATAATTTGTATTGCGTTTTTGTTAAAAGTTTAAATTCCGTCGTACCTGAAACTAATTCTATAAAAGAGTTAAGTAAAAAAATATTATTTTCTTTTGTAACTCCATTTTTTTGTACATAATTAAAAATACTTACATTAGGTATTTTTCCTTTAATTTACTTATTATAAATAAAGTTTGGATCACTGTATAATTTTTGTAAAGTTTCAACATAAAGTCTATATTCTACAAGTCTTTTATTAATAATATCCGCATTTTCATGGCCATCTGGCCCGTCAAAAGCGTGCTCTAAAGTTGCCCATCCTAATCCAGGTAAAAGCCATAGTCTTGAACCATACATCATTCGAGTTCCTTTTGAATTCAAATAACTATGTGCAAAAGCGTCACCAACTTTATGTAATTGATCAGAATTACCCATTAAAACATTAGATATAGCATCATTAAGGACAATACTTTGAGCTCCTCCTATTAAACCATGCATGATTTTTGTAAATCAGCATCGGCCCAAGTTCCAAGACCTCCATCTTTCCCCCATGCCAAACCAGATTTATGGATGGATAGACATAGTATTATCATCATGTACAATATGATCATAATACTCTGCATAAACAGCCATATATTTAGCTGTGGTTTTTGACATTCCCATTGCTACTCCCATCGCATAAGCAGTCCAAAAATGTCCATCTTCTTCCCAATTACCATCACTATATTTATATCTAAGAGGATTATCAAAAGCAAATCTATATGGTGACCAATCTGGAGCTTTCATTCTCATTTTATCAACTGCAAACCATATTCCAACTCTTGGGTCATACATTCTTGCACCATAATCATAACTATTTCCTTCCCCTTTTAGTTCATCATCTTTTTCTTTTCCATTAAACCCATAACGATAAGAATCCGAGCTTCCGTGTCTGTTCGGCACCAGCATTCCAAAAGGATGGTAATCGCATTGCTTTTCAAGCCATAGGTATGTGAACGTACCGAAATTTACAATTTATTACAAACCGTCTTTTTTTTCCATTTTTCAATTCAAATATATTCCTTATTACACAATTATTACTGAAATCAGAATACTTAATTATGAAAATGAAATTGTTGCCCTATATACAACTTAAAAAAACAATTGACCGGTAAATCTTTGATAAGTGATTAAGAATAAATATGCATAAAACACATAAAACCATTCTTTATTCCATTAAATGCACGTCTTTTCCATTGAAATTATGCTTAAAAAGGCAAAAAAAATGCATTTGATTTTTTTTCGTGCCACTAAATTTTTAACCTAACATTGTCAAAAAAAATGCAATTTTACAAAAATACACAAAGAATTAGAACATACAAATAAAGGATAAACAGGTTAAAACTTTCAAAATCTCGAAAAGTCCTAAAAATTTTCGTGTGAGAATCGTGGCGCAGTAGGCAATAAAATAATTGAAATGTAATATAAATGCAGGTTGAGGAGATTTTGTTCGAATCCCTCTTTCTCCGCTGACTTTGAAACCCTTAACTTTGTTAAGGGTTTTCTTTTTTATACCCTATAATTTTATTGCAAATAGTAGCCAAAAAAGTTTTGAGAACCGAAAAAGCGTCTTATATTTGCACTCGCAATCAGAAAATGATTTGCAACATACTGGAGAAATGGCAGAGCGGTCGAATGCGGCAGTCTTGAAAACTGTTGACTGTAACAGGTCCGGGGGTTCGAATCCCTCTTTCTCCGCGAAGGCCCGAAAACAAAGGAAAAATAAGATTTTCAAAGTTTTCAAAAAAGCCAAAAAGAGCGGTAAACCCTGCAAATCCAACGATTTGCAGGGTTTTTTCTTTTATACCGCTTTTCAATATTTATAAAATCGAACAAAAACTTTGTGGCGCATTCGTGGCGCATTTTCAAAGTTCAAATTTGCGCCACAAAATTTCACCTTAAGTCCCGATATCAAAGGGGTTAAGCACGTTTACATCTTGTTTAAATGAGGTTATAATTCTACATTTACTAATCTAATAAAGTTGAATTATGCTAGAGAACAGCTTTGGGTTGATTTTCTTTTTGAAAGCACCCCGCCACAATGAGAGTAACATTAGAAGTGTCTATTTCAGGATAACCGTTGACGGAATCCCGAAAGAAGCATCCACCAGACGCCAGTGGGACACTGAGCGCTGGAACAAGAAAACCGAAAGAGCAACAGGCACAAAAGAAGATGCAAAGTCCCTGAACTTTTTTCTGGATTCACTCACTGCGAAAATCCATGAAATCAAAGCCGAAATTATGTACACCGGAAAACCCATAACTTCCCAAAAGATCATGGACCATGTCATGGGAAGAATAACTCCTAGAGCCAGGGTACTTGAAGAATTTCAAAAACACAATGATGAATTGAAAGCCCTGATTGGAAACGGATATACAGCAGCTACATTGGAGCGGTTCAATATTACCAAAAACCACTTATCAGCTTTCATAAAATCAAAATACAATGCATCAGATTTGGAATTTGCTGATTTAAATTTTGAGTTCATAAAAGACTTTGAGTTCTATCTTCGTACGGTAAGAAAGTGCGCAAATAATACTTCACTTAAATACATTGCTAACTTCAAGAAAATTGTAATAAGAGCAATAGACAAAGAAATCATTGTCAAAGATCCGTTTAGGAGCTTTAAAGGAAAGAAAACTAAAATTGTAAAGAAGCCTATATCTGCAAAAGAATTGGCTGAACTGGAAAGACATCAGTTTTCAACAGAGAGACTCAATACAGTACGTGATATTTTTGTTTTCCAGTGCTACACAGGTCTTGCTTATATTGATGCTTTTCAGTTAACGAGAGCCGACATAAAGGACGGCGTAGACGGAAATCAGTGGATTTTGTCTGAAAGACAGAAAACAAATTCTACGGCAAGAATCCCGCTGCTGCCAAAGGCTCTTCAAATTCTTGAGAAATACAAAGACCACCCAGTCTGCCTTAACCGTGGAACTGTATTGCCAGTCTCTTCTAATCAGAAAATGAATGAATACCTTAAAGAAATTGCTGCATTATGCGGTTTTCCGTTTACCCTAAATACCCATATGGCACGCCGAACTTTCGGAAGCACAGTAACATTAAATAACAATGTACCAATTAATGTGGTAAAGGAAATGCTCGGACATTCATCAGTTAAACAGACCGAATCTTACGCTATAACAGAACAAGCTACTATAGGCCGCGAAATGATGCTGCTGAATAAAAAATTAAACCCTGAAAAAACTGAAATTTCAATGGAAGATTTGACTGCACTGAGCAGACTCGAAAAAGAAATAGAAATAATTAGAGAGAAATATAATATTTCATCATTATAGTCCACAATAATTAAAAAGTAAAAGAGGTTATCTCATATTTCGAGATAACCTCTTTTTAATTAATTCAACCTCGCTCCTACTACCTGGATGATAAGAAGGCATATATTTTATATAACCAAAATTCTGAAGCTCTTTAAAGTATTTGTGATAAGTAGGCAGTGTATTTATGTGCGAAAGCACCATAATAGTTCTCCGGTTGGCTTTGACTCTTCGCCCCTCGCCTTGCCTATATCCCAGACTTAGAATTGCTGTTAAAATTGCCAAGTGCCATACATTGAGCTTTGGATCGTACAGACAAATAGATAAATAATTCATTATTTGATCTTCGATTTTTTCATTTGCTTTATTCATCAGAAAAAAGTTTTAGAAGATCTTCCTTGTTGTAATAATATGAGCCTAGGACTTTTTTAAAACGTACCTTCTGTGAGACTCTAAGGTTTTGCACTGAACCTGCTGAAATATCAAGCAACTTTCTCACTGACTTGCTTTTCATCCATTCAGGCTGTACTGATTCGCTTTTTTCACGATTGTTCTCTTGAATTATAGTTCGTACACTATCCAATAACAATATACCAAACTGTCTTAAATCTTCTTTAGTTACAATTTCTTCCATAGCATAATTTTACTTGAATGTTATATCACTAGAATAATATGACGAAAGTAATACAACAACAAACAAGCAATCAATTTAATGCTTTGATTGGCGTTTTTAGGCTTTAATTGGCTCTACCTCTTAAACAGTAATAATTACCCCTTAAAATTTATTCCCTATCATTTCAGAACAATTTTATTTTTAAAAATATAATTTCAATTATTAGATTAAGATTTTTTTGAAATAAAATCAAAATATAATTGAATAATTATGACGTCCCAATTGCAATCGGGAAGATTGCAGGTTCGAGGGTGGCCACCCCGACTAAGCCAAATAGAGCCAATTAAAGACAAGTGAAACCATTTTGTTTATAATGCGCTTTATTTATATAAAATAAGGTGTCTGTAAAGATATTATTAAAAAAATAATAGACTTTGAATGTTTACAAATCAAAAGTTTAGAAATGAAAAACATATCAACAAAATTAAAACCTCTATAATTCTTTCTAAATACTTCTTTTCAACCATCTTTGAACTTGATAGAAATACAAAATTCTATGAATCTTAAATTGGCGGATAAAATCTTGAAAGTTTTTTTGAGTCAAAAAGAATACTAGCTTGCAACGTTCTTGGATGTCAAATTTATCCTTATTCTTGATTATCGAAAAAGATTACTATAAGGTTTGCCCTTAATTGGTTTGATAAAATCGCTTGAACCAATGCAAAAATGGTATCAATCCTTTAAGTTAAAAATCACTCCTAAAAGCTGTCAAACGATAATGGAAAAATTTTTTTTGAGTTGCTTGAAATAGTTTTCAACTTTTCCTTACACGAGAGCTAAAAAACTCACAAAGTCGTTTTTTAATTATTTGCCATTCAAGATTTTTTCGATATCCGAATATTTATAAAACATAAGGCCTCCAATTTTAGTATATGGCAGTGTACCGTTTATCCGGAGATTTTGTAAAGTTCCCGCTGAAATATTCAATAATTTTCGGACTTCATAAGATTTTAGCCATTTATTTTTCTGTTGGGACTGAGGTTGAATGAATTGCTTTAAATCATTCAAAAGAAGATTTCTGAATTCGTTTAAATCTTCACGAGTGACGAGATCGATTAACATGATAATATAATTTTTAGATTGTTATGATACAAAATTATATACTTTTAAGAATTTTAATTCACAATTAGGAGTAAGTTTCTTAGTCACTTACTTTAATTCCCTCCTTTTACCTAAAAAAATTATTACATAAATACGATTTTAAGTTTTGTATATAACAATTACGATACAAGCTATAAGTTCACAAATTAAGAAGTTAAGCCATCATAATTTTACTATATTAGTGGTGTTTGATAAAAAAATAAACAACTTAGCTACAATGAATATAACACCACAAAATAATCCGAAAGAATTTGAACAATTTCTTTTTAACAAAATTGGTCTCAATCAATTTCATTATAAATTCCTAAAAGATTATTTAGAAGGTGTCATAGCCGGAACAAAGAAACTTTACGATAAATCAATACTGAATGTCACTTCTGATGGAGGTTGGATTTTGATTTTACACGGAGAAGGGTTATTCATTTATGGAGAAAATTGGAGTCCAAATCAATTTGACGAGATCCGTAATATTATTGATTTAAACCAATTCAACAATTTTATTATTATAGGTAGCACCGAGTTAATTGATTCTTTACTAAAATTTTATAAAGTGACGAATGTTTGCTACAGAAAAGATCGTATACTTTATCGCACTACCATGATTAAAGAATTTGAAAATCAAAACTTGAAAATAGCACTTGGAGATATTTCAGAACGAGATGAATTGTCGTTGATGTTACAACAGTACTATCATGAGGAGTATAAAGGGGAAATGATAAATTGATCGAAGAAATGCAAATGCGAATTCTTCAAGTTTTAAGCACTAAAAAATTAGTTGTACTCAAAAATAGTAGTGATCAACTGCTTGGTTTTTGTACAATCATTGATCCGGATATTGGTATACTATTTACAAAGACAGAACATAGGCAACTCGGATATGGAAATATATTATTGTCTTACTGCTCAGCTCAATTAATCAAAAAAAATGGAGAGGTTTTTTTGATGACAGACAAAAATGAAACTGCTTCAAACAAAACTTGTCAAGCAGTTGGATTTATAGGTTACTTTAATAACACATTCCTCCAAATAAACTGTGACTAAACACCAATAACCGCAATTGTGAGTTTTTCTTAAATAGAATTTTCATTTGCACGAAGATAGTTTTATCTTGGGAAGGACAACTCCATGCTTCTAGATTTGCGAGAGAGGGAAGGCAAAACGTTATTAGTAAGCATACGGAGTAAAACCATAGTGAACCAATGCAGATTAACTACTAATTTTTTTTTATCATTATGAGTGAAAAATTTCAATACAGACTATCAAACAATCAAAAGAGTGAAATCGCTCAAAATCTGATTGATATTTTAGAAAAAAATATAAATATAACAGACCAGACTACAAGTTTTATAGGTAATTGGATACTTACTGTCGGTGATGAAAAAAGAAAGGCATTGTTCGATGTATGGGATATCGTCTTAAAAAATTATCTGCCATCTACAAGGCCAGTTTTATTTCGGGCATGCAAAAGAATTAGCAAAAATGGCAAAATAACCAGTTTTACCGGAAGTTTAGATTGTGCAAAAAGATTTAATAACAGCAAAGGTTTATTGATAATTTGTGATACGCAAGAAACACTCCAATTTGAAGAGGAATTCTACAAGATTGGTGATTATAGGCATACATTTTATCCGCTTGTAGATGTTTTAATAAAAGCAAGAGATTCGGGAGGCTGGGGATTCTCCGAAAGGTTGTTAAGAGAGTACATTGGCGAAGATGAACACATAATGAAAATTGACTTGGAAAATATCAATACCCTGCGATGGCTTTGATGATAAATCCAAAAAAACCTGCGCGTAACCATCGCTTATTTCAACACTTTAGTTTGGTAAAATGAAAGATTTTTTTCTTTAACTTCGTTCTTGTTCGCCGAGAGAACTCTCATTCTTTCAACGCGTCAAATTTTAGTGGTAAAACTTAAGCGGTAACTATAAATGATGCACCGCCCTAAAATAGTTTGCAAATGATAGGTAAAGAATTTATAATTAATTTCGAAAACAATAAGGCTTATCTAACACACAATTTTTTTTGTCTTTTGATCAGCTTGAATTATCAGATTTTTTCAAAAAATCTAATTCTGTTGCTACAGAGCTAAAAAGGACCAACCTTAATCTTTTAAGTTTAAATTGACCATGATTTTTAATTATTTACAGTACTATATAAATTCTCTATAAAATCATACAGGTCATCGCTGACCTTAACGGGGTCACGGTAAATTTCAGAACCTGAAAACCTTACGACATCATATCCTTTAGATTTCAGAAGCCTATCTCTTTTCCTGTCTCTTTCAAATGATTCTTTAGAACTGTGGTACTGATAGCCATCACATTCTACAATCAGCTTAATTTTATCATTTCCAGGACACCATATTAAAATATCTGCCCTTATGCTTTTTCCATCAACCTTATAATCCGGAAATCCTGCCTGAAGTGACAAATGATAGGAATTCCATATAAAATTATCTACCACCAGCCTATGATATTCAAAGATTTCATAATCACCCTCCTTATATCTTCCTGAGTCAATTTTTCCTTGAATGAATTGTTCAAAATCAATCAAATCATTATCTCCAGTATCTTTTTTATATCGTTCAATCACACGAAGTATATCTAGGTGATTAATTCGAAAGTTAGATATGGCATCTTCTACGTTTTCAAGCGGAGGAGTTATCTGTAGCTCTGTATTTCTATTTTTAAGAAATAATAGCGTCAGTGAGTTTATGAAGATTCTTTCTATAGGAGATTCACAGTATTCAAATACAATGTCAGTATTAACACGTGCATAATTTTCGATAAATCTTTCGTAGAATGAAGAAAAATTATAGGGATTGTCCGGATCACGCTCCTCTTTTCTTTGTTCATTAATTGATCTTTTAATAAAATCATTAAAAAGTGGTTCGAATAATTCTCTTGATTCTAGTCTATTCCTTAAATCTGCAATATGACTCATTGATTTTCAATTGTTTGTTAATTAGGTAAAGTATATTTCGTTATTAATAATTAATATACCTCATATGTCTTTCTACTGTCTAAATCTTTAAGTAGTATTAATTATTCGTCTTCTGAAAATTTAACTGACCAGTCTCTTCTGACAGGAAGCTTAAGTTTGTATTTTGTATGTCATAAATATCTAAATGCATATTGAAAAATTGTTTCCTTGTTTGTGATGAAGAATTATTAACCTTCGCAATTCTCAATATATCAATTAATGATGCTTTTTGATCCTTGACAATTTGGACAACTGCATTCCATGTATAGATATCAATAATAAAAACATTTTCAGGCAATATATATGTTGAATCTTCAGAATTTGTAAACTTATCTTTGCCAAGCTGATATAACTCGGTGAAATCTCCCCAAAAGAGTTCTTTATAGGTTAAAATTATACCCCAGTTCTCTTCTTTTGGATTAATAGTTTTTGCAACATTAATAAGCTGCTTAAAATAAGCTTTTAATAGAGAATCTTTCAAGGAACTATAAAGAAGTTCTTCCGTTGGATTTATAGATGTATATGCTTGGATTTCAATAGCTTTGCATTCTACAAAAATATTGCTCTCTTGAATATAAAAATCAACTACATTAGAATTTTTAGGCAATATTTTTTTTATCGCACTTTCATTCATAAACTTACAACCCAATTCCTTTATTGTGAATTCAATATACTTTTCAAATCTGTTACCAAATTCTTTTGGAAATGATTCGTCTTCTGACTTCATGAAATCATAGATGTAGTAGTTGAAAAAATAATTTAGTATGGAGCTATGAAGCACTTTTATGGCATTATTCCACGTCTGAAAAGGATATATAGTAAAAAATGATGTCTCAAGAGGTTGTAAATTTTGATTTTTTATACCGCGTTTAAACTTTTGTATCTTTTCAGAGGGATCACTTGAATCTAGAGTTAAAAGTCTTAGAAAAGAAGTTACTTTTTCTTCAGTGGTAAGTTCTGACATTATACGTATTAAATCATTCGTTATGTAGCCACGATATTTGAAATGATCTTCAGTATCAATAGTTATAAGCCACAAGATTTGCTGTAAATAAATTAAATCAAAAATTGACAAGCCTGTTTTTTCTTTAAATGACTTTTCAATATCATATTTCCCTTGAATGGTACTATAAAGCTTTAATTGTGTGGCAAAAACTGTAGTATGTACAGATTTTAAAAGATAGAACTGTTGCGAATAAAGTATATGGAAACTACTGTGGATATTAGTTTTTATGAAGCCGATAACATGATTATTATTGAACTGAAAAATCAGGTTTATGATCTTCAAAAATTCTTTTTCATCGAGCTTTTTTGAAATAGTATTATATCCTCCATGGACGTAAGACCACTTCATTAATGTAAATATTACCCAAATTGGAAACTTCTCTTTGTTTTTATGATCTATGTAGTAATAACAGAGTCCTAATAAATCCTCCGTTTTATAATTCCGTATTTTGTTTCTTATATAGTTGAAGGTAACTTCCATTTTTAACTTTACTCTCAATATTGTTATATTATAATCGACGGCAGTATAAAGGAGATTAATATTCTATGCATCGTAGTCGTCGAGTTTTATTAGTTCAACAATTTCTTTCGAAATTGCAATAAAATCTCCATGATCAATGGGTATCACATTTCTTCTCACACCTCTAATTATATTAGTCGGTGTAATAAATTTGATATCCTCATCTATGGAATATGTATGTTTATCAACAGTCGTATTATACAACCCATCTGTAGAAAGTGGATAGTCCTTAAATTTTACCTCATTATACTCTGTGTTCATAATTTTTACAAATGCTTTTTCTGCATCAGCAACAATTCTTGTGTAGTCTCCCAATTCATTTTTCCCAAACTGATCAAAATCGCTGTTATTCATGTATTGCTTGATTTCTGTAGATTTAATTCTAAAAAAAAACAAAACAATTTCATCTGTCAATCTTGAACCTGAATTTAAAGGATGTTCATTTGAAAGAATACGTAATCTTTTATCATGGGGTCTCACAATCAATCTACTAAAACTATCTTCTTTTTTGGAAATCCCAACGTAATGCAAATTATAAATATAGAATTCAGAATAATCGTTAAATTCTTTTATATAAGGCTTTTGCCTGCATTTATCATGCAGTATTTTCTCAGTTGTAAACCACTCAATGACTTCTCCTTTTGCCTGATCCCAAATTCTAATTAATTTAGAACCCAATTCAACCACAATATCTATATCGTCAGAATAGTCCATATAATTTACCAGTACATCAATATCAATATATCCTTTCGAATATTTTTTACCTGTTTTATAAGTAAAATAAATTCTCTTTTCATTAAAAAATCTATTTTCGACATCATCTTCAAATAAAAAAAATGTTTCTGGCCTTTGTCCAATAAAGTATAAATTACTTTTAGAGACTTCTTCAAATACCTCTGGATCATTTTTTATCCACTCGGCTTCTTGATTAGAAACAGGTGGGTAAACAAGTTCTAATTCATGTAACTGATATCTCATAATTTATTTTAGATTTTAATTTTAGGTTTCAAAGATTTATCAATAAATTGATTTGGCTTCCACCCTCTATTAATAATTTTATCCAATAAGAAATTATCGGCTGCGGCTAATGCTGTAGCTGTAACAGTACCAATTCCTCCTGCTCCTAACAAGTCGAGAGCAATTCCAATACCTTCGAAAATAACAAACCTAGCTGTTTTCGTTGGTAATTTATCTGAAAAATCCTCTTTCATTACTGCTTTGTGATATTCGCCAAGGAGATTTTTGTCTTCAGAAATATTTTTAAGCCAATCTCTAAATTTATCTGATTTATCGAGGATTTTTAATAAGTCTTTACCGCTAATAATCCCATTCATATAGGCCAAGCCAAGAGATGTACAACCTTCTAATACATAGGTAGCGAAAAGTTTAAGTTCATCTTCCGATTTTGTTCTTTGCTTTATTAAATCTTCAACTTCAAGGGCTATGAATTTAGAATATAACTCTGAAGTGACTATTTCGCTTTCAAGTTCTGATGCAATATGAATATCTCCTTTAGATTCTCCAACTGAGAGTAAAAATCCACTATAATCAATATCATAGTCAATTTCAGGACGGCTTTCTTTATGAACTCTATTTAATTCGTCCAAGTCAATGTTACTCTCGAGAGAATATGCATCATAAGGTCCGAATCCCGCTTCTTTAATAATTTCAATTTCAATCTTTTCTGGCAAAATGAATTCTGGAACTATTGAGTTTATATATACCGGTAGTGCTCTTTTTAATAAATGTTCATTACTAAAATCCGAAATAATACTTTCTCGCACAGAAGCAGGATAAGAATATGGCTCAATAATTCCGCTAAATTCATTAGTAAACTTTTGATTTTTACTGCTGTTGTTTATTATTTCTCTATGAGATTGGTATAGTATAGAATCAATAGTGACGTCTGGAGATGAAAAAGTATCAATATTATATCTTCCATTAGGAAAAATCATTGAGCCAATAATATTTTCTCTAAATCTTAGTTCAAGTCTTCCTGTTTTTATAAGTTCTCTCAGTAAATCTTCTCCAAGAAATTTTAAAAGAATTATTAATTCTTCTTTATGTATTAGTAAAACTACTTTACCATAAAAAAGCATTGTATCAATTACAAATCCAACATCTAATTTATAACTATCCGATTCCTTATTTTTTATACAAATTTTATCAAACATATATACATTTTAAAATTTCTCACTACTTAATTTATCTTTTTATTCTCTTTTAGAAACTCCCGTAATTACCGTATCCGTAAGAATTTATATCAAAATTACAGTATATTTCTTCCATAAATCTAAATTTTAAAAAGTGTAATATAGGCACGGAAAAATTAAAACCTAACAGTATAATTACCTGTTTTTAGCAGACAGGTAAATATTCTACAGATTAAATTATTTTACAAACTTTCTTGCTTTACTGATATACGCAATCTCTCTACCTGGAGCCTGAAGTTCTGCCTCATAAAGCTCAAGATTCTTTTCTGATAAAGTGAAAACAGTCTCAGCTATTTTACTGAATTTCAATCTCACAAGACTTTCTGCAATTTCGGCGACGGTGGTTACCCATACACGTAAGGTGCTGTGGGTATGTTTTAATTTATGAAAATTCAGATGACTTTCGTAGTCATTAAGTAAATAATCAATCCTGTCACTAATCTCATTTTTGCTATAGTCCTTCCTGCTAATATCCTGAATCCATACCCTTAAAGCATTAAATTTTTTAATACTATCAGGATCTGCCCTATAATCAATTATTTGTTCCCACGATACGTTAGCATCCGGAATTGGAATTTTAGATAATACAACCTCTAAAACTTTTGAATTTTGTGAAGCTCCGATTGAAAAATCATTTTGTATTAAAGGAACTAATTGATCATTTGTTAGTTTATTCAATAAGATAGAAGAAACTCTCGTTACATCGTTTTCAGAATCGTCAACAGAATTTGTATATTCATTAATAATTTCCTCCATCTTTTTTCTAGATGTTGTTTTTTTATTGAATAACTCCACCTTGGGTTTTCGAATTTCTAAAATTTTCTGAAAGATAGGCTGTAGGCTTGGATCAAAATCGTTTCCAAACTCTTTCATAATGAAATTAAGAATATCACTTAAATTAAAAGGATGTACTAAATGATGGTCGTAAGCTAAACGAAGATCATTTTGAATTTTATCAAAATATTCCGGATCTGTTGTCTCCATTTCATCAAATACATTATATTCCGACAGGCTACAAATATGCACTTGTTCAAAATACAATAAGTCCCGTTTTAAAAGATCAGTTGCGTTATAAGCGAACTGAAAAGAGGATGGCCTGAGTCCTACGTGCATAATTCCTATTATTTAAGATGTATAATTGAAAGCATTTTTGCCTCTAGATTCGTTCTTAAGCTCTGTCATTATAGTATATTCAGTACTGTTTAATCATCAAAAAGACTAAAATCAAGATCTACAATAATTTGTTTTATATCTATTTTTTTATCAGAGCAGAAGTCTTTCACTGTAGCTAGAATATTATAGTTTGGGTTCGTATTTCGTACAACAACATAAAAATTATTATCACCATCTATATTATCTAGATAAGCTATATTGAGATTATCTAAAACCGCAACCTCTTTTGTCAATGTGTTGCTGGAAATATTAAGATAATTTTCAATATCATGGCATAAGACAACTATTCTATCAAACAGACCATAGTTTGTAACACGTCCTCTTGAAATACACACACTTAAAAAACCTCTGGTTTTTTTTGAAAGTTTTTTTAATAAATCAAGAAGATCATTTAAATCATCAATAGACGATTGTTTTTCCTCTTCGGTTGTCATATTCAGATAACAGTTGTATAGACCGGCAGTCTTTGTCTCTTTCTCATTAGCATCAGGTTCTACATCAAGATAACTTTTCTGCTTATTATCTGGTTTAAGTTCCTTAATTATCTCGGCCCAGTTTATCTCTTCAAAGTAATATTGATTCTTGGTGTTTCTAAACTCCTGTTCGTGCATAACACCCCCAGTAAAAACATTTACCATTTGTTGCGGATTATATACAACATGGTAAGCTGTTTTATAACTACTGAGCTCGTTAATTAAGTGACTGATTTTATAGCTGTAGCTTTTTCCTCCAGATTCTGTTAAAGGCGAACAGATTAATAAATACCATTTATCCAATCCATGAAATTTACTATCTGCAAACTGTGCTTTTACTTTTGCAGCAAAATCTTTTTCAGTCACATCAAAATGGCTTTTAACTTGAATACCTATCTTGCATTTATTTGGATATTCAATAATCAAATCTACACCGTGATCGTTAAGAGCCTGGGTTTTAAAAATTCTCGGATTGCCAACTAAAGGACTCGAATCTTCTATATATCGTGAAAGCAAGTCCAAAAGTTCATCATGTTTTTTACCTTCAAAAAAGCTTGTCTCTTCATCTAAAGATGACTTACGGTTAAAAATAGTACTAATATTTATAATTGCTTCTTGTTTGGTCATATCTTAGTAATTCAAAAAATGCTTTTTAATTATCATAAAAAAAAGACGCCCAAGCATCTTATCTAGTGTATATTCTCACTCTTTATATCGAAATCAAAATTCAATATTCCTTTTAGATGCCACCTAAACCTAGCTATCCTAATTATAGTTTCAAGAGAGAAAGTCTTGATCAAAAAAATCTATTTTTTAATTTAACCTTATTCAATATTATGAAAAATATTTCATTCTGCAAGTATAGGAAAGTTCTTTGGTATGCATTTCTTTTACCGCTTTACCTGACCTCTCCTGAAATTTTTGCTAAAAACTCATCTCTATCTTCTATATTCCTGGAACAGCAGCAACAAATTACATGAATCATAACCGATGTTATTGTGAATAAAAAGGATCTCTTGTGTCTGTTGCTACTGACTGGTCTTCTCCTATTATTTGATACAGGAATACTTAAAGGACGTTTTAAGATTGATCGTTAAGATTTAAATTGCAATTTATGACGGATAAAATTTTCAAATCAGTACAGTATTTAAAAGTTATAAAAAAATACAGTTTTGTAAATAAATTCATTAAATTTAAACTATTTTTTTCCTTTTCCCCTTAAAACTATCAATCCTTTATCCTTAATTGACGATAATTGCAAAGCTTTAACTTATATATAGAAGCCAAAGATCACTACGAGAAATTAGTCCCCGAAAAAAATGACGGATTAATTATCTTATCGCTCTATGGAAAATATAAGGATAAGGATTTTACAGAAGAGAATATTGTCTCACTCATAAACAAGGTCTTTAAAGATCAGGGCACTGATTCCTCCAGGACAGAACATAACAGGAATAATAACGTGATATTACGGCTTCAGGAATCTTTTCTTTGGCGTAATGAAATCAAAAGGACTTATAAATTCAAAAAATACGGGCTTGAATTCTGCCAAAGTCTCGAAAAGCGGCTTATCGCCAAATATAATCCGGCTAAGATTAAGAGGTTCTTTGTTGAACTATACAATAGTCTTACAACCGCTGTAGAGACAGGAACTGATTTTAATATTTGGGTAGAGGATCACTTTGATATCAGAATGCCTGCACTCTCCTCACAGATCGAAATTTTGGATCAGCAGGTTAATGAATCGGTGGGCGACTTTAAACTTACAGTTAAGTCTGAGAGCAGCAATATTCAGGACATTTTAAAACAGATTGAAATGGGTCTTGACATTATCAAGGAACAGGCATCCGAACTACGAAACGCTTTTCAGATATCATATGATATCGACGAAATCCTTACGGGTATCCTTGAAAAAAATGAGGCTGGGGTCTACATTGAAAACATAAAGAAAGTCCAGGATTTCCATGACAGTTCCAGAAGCCAGCTTGAACAGGTCAGCAAAAGAATAGAGAAGATAAAACCAAGGATCAGGGAATTTATATACGATTTCAACAAGAAGGACTTTGATAGGAAAACCAATAAGTTCCTCGCCCACATACTGGAACATTCAACGGTCAGAAAACGATTGGGCAATAAATATATCCAGTTCCCCGAAGGTATCCCCGTCTTTAGGCAAAGAGCATCTGAAATCATACCCCGGCTTACATTAATACCTATTAAGGAAATTAGCCCCAAGGTACCCATTACTGTCTCCAAAAGGGAAATTAATGTCTCTAAAAGAAAAGATTTAGTCGACAAGACCCTCAGGTGGAAGTATGAAAAGGAAAGAGTTAGATACTGGACAGAGCTGGCATTTTCTATGCTTGAACAGGATAATCTTTTAGATTTTACACCTTTTTTCTTTAAAATTCTGGAAACTGACAAGTTCTCCATTGCAGTAAAAACGGCCCATAACACCCTTAGAAGAAGTGCAGGTCTAAAAAACAAATACACCATAACAATCAACAAACAGGCATCTTATACAGGCCAAAATAAAGGTATATCGATATGGCAGATGACAATTCAGAAAAAATAGAAAAATATAATTTTCTTTTTGAAAGAAAGGCCCAGTCAATCTTTGCCAGACTGGACTATTCTCTAAAAAATGGTATGCACATCCAGAGGGAATATCCAACTACGCCGGATCTGTATCGTTTTTTAAATGAAAATTATATTTCATTGAATCATTACTACAAAGATTTTTTCAATCTTAATCTCTGCAGGGACGGTAATGAATTCAACCAATATTACTTCCTTGATGTAAACGAAATCGGAAGAAGTAATATCCCCACTGATAACAAGGATTACCTAAAAACTGAGCATGTTATAATAGGCATGTTATTTCTCAAAATGTTCAAGATGGACGGCAACATTGAACTTGACAGCATGAACGAATTTATTACACTGCTTTATGATGAGTATGAAGAAGAAAAAAATGCGTTGCGGAAACTGATAAACGATAATTCTTCTGATAAAGGTTCAGATTTAAATGATCAGAAATTTGAGGAAACTGTAAAAAAGGCATTTTATAAGTTTGGAGAGCTGGGGTGGCTGATGTGGGATGACGAAGACAATAAAAACAAATTCAAAATTATGCCGTCATTTGAGAGGCTTCGTGCGGCCTATCAGCCTCAGATAGAAACAATAGACGACCTGCTTAAAGAAATGAAAGATGCACAATAATTTTCCCAGAATATACAGTTTATCAACCATCGGCATCAAACAGCATTTAAATGCCGACTACCTCTTCCATCCTTATCGAACGGATTTCAGCGGAGAAAGCGGTAGTGGAAAAAGCATGGTCGCCGATATCATACAGCTAATTCTTATAGGTTCAGGTGAATTTAAATCCGCAACAGATGGAAATAAACAGCGTGATGTCAAAGGGATGCTGCTGGATTTAAAAGGCAAGTCCTCTTCCAGAGGATATGTTTTCATGAATATCGAGGTGCGTAATAACAACTATATTACCATCGGCGCATATATTGAAAGAACAAGCAATGTAGCGGACATGTTTATCATTCAAAACGGTTACGACTGGGAAGAACTATCTCCCATGAGTATCCCAATAATGACTAAGGATCTTATCATCGACGACAAGATAGATACTGTAAACAATCTCTGCGATAAGTTCGATAAAGCCCGAATGAAGTCATTCACCAGAAAAAAATACCACTATATACTTTATTCAAACGATATCCTTTCCTTAGACCTGACCAAAGACGAAACCCTTAGAACTTATGCCAATATACTGAGGTCCTTTTCCAGAGGCAAAGGGTTTAAGGTAGAATCGGAAAGCCTTAAAAAGTTTCTTTTTGGCGACGAAGAGCAGAACAGCATTATGCAGAGGTATTCTGAGGAAGTAAATAATATCAACAATGACTTTCATGAGCACAGAAGGTTCCAGGAAGAAATCGAACTGATAAATGAGAAAGAGAACCTGCTCAAGACGGTAGTAGAAAAAAATAAAATCTTCAAGTCAATCTATACTGACTATCTAATAAAGCGCTTTAACTATTGGTCAAATTTGCAAAACAATGCCAATATCCAGCTGGAAACTTCGTCCAAAGACCTAGCCCTAAACCAGGTGGAACATCAGCATATTGAAAATCTGCTTAGGGTAATACGTATTAATGAGCTGGAGCGGCTTTTACTAAAAAAGGAAAAGATAGAGGAAGGCACAAAACTTTCAGATGATAAAATCGATGAAATAAAAAACAATTACAAAGAAGTTCAGAAATCAAAAGAACAGGTAGAAACAGTTGAGAAATGGTTGTCTGAACACGGCAATGAAATCGATGAAGTCAAAAACTGGTTTAAGGCCCAGAAACAAATCGACCAGGAAAAAGCTGATGTTTTAAAATTTACTAATTACCTTAAAAACAATGGCATGCTGGATACATTTGAGGATTCACCATGGTTTCTTGATTTTGAAAATGAAGAACGGAGATTCCATACAGATATAACTACTCTAGAAGATAAAATCTCAAATTTGGAATCCTTATCTAAATTCACAGATATTGCCAATCCTGAATCTCTACTCAAATGGGCTCTGGAGAACCTTCCTTTTCCTATATCCCATTCGATTGAAAGCACATTGATTCACTTTCAAAAACTGGATAGAAAAATACCATTACAAAAGTCAGAAAGCAGGTACCTGCCCTTTCCGGAAGAACTCTTTGATAACCCTGACATTAAAGACGAAACGGAGATCGGATTTTGGCTTAATCTTGATGGAGTATACGAATATATTGAATTTTCTAAGAGCCAGGTTTTGAACACTGATGATCCTGATTCTATCACCGGCCCTTTGTCTAAGCTCAAGGGAGGGATTGAATCGCAACTGAAAGCACTAGTTCAGGAAAAAGATCAAAAGGTACAATACAAGGAAGTATTGTTTAAATTCAGTAATCTTCAAGATCATATAATACTTTATAAAAAGAAAGAAAACTATATAGATTTCAGAATAGACGAGAGTATTGATATTACTGAGAATAGATTTGAGCAGTTCATTGCTTTATATTCAGATAAGACAAATATATACATTGAGTACAATTCACTTCATAAGCAATATGAAGACATCCTAAAACAGGAGTCCTCTTATGAAGAGCAAAAAAGAGCAATTGAAAAACTGGAAGCAACATTATTTAACGGCAAAAAAGATATTACAATTGCAGCTCTGGAAACGGTAATTGAAACCGAAAAAGAATCACTATTAGAGCATAAGCAACAATTACAGCAACAGTTACTACTTCAACCGGAAATAAAGCAATCAGATTTAGAAAATAAATATGGCGATAAAACGACAACTGGCCATCAAGTAGGTCTGCTAGAAATAAAATACAAACTGAATCTTGAGATAATGCGTCTTGAGAAAGAAACTCAAGAAAAAAATAATTTAATAGCTTCTGCCAAGATTGAACTAAAAAACACTGAGGAATTAAACATTGAAATATTCCAGTCCAAAATTAAGCTTGACACTGCTGTTGAAGAGCACTTAAATCCTGATGACGGAGGTAATAATTCCCTGAAGAATAAAGCGGAAACAGCTAAGATCTCCTATACTGAGAAACTAAAATCAATTATAGAAAAAATGAGCTATCAGATTGATGAATCAATTTCTATGGGAAAACTGGCTAATCTTATGCTGCCTACTGTTTTTACAAGTTCTGCTGTTGATGAAGACATGATTGCTTCCAATATAGCGGAAAGGCTGCACAAACTTGCCCTTGATATTCAGGAAATAGGTGCAAGAAAAATTGAGATTCTGAGCAGTATTTTCAATGAAGTGTACAAAACGTATTCTGCCCATCTGACCAAAGTCAACGATATAGACGATTATTTGAAAAAAAAGAATAAAGTAATTACAGGAGGAAACAGGGCATCGCTTACTGCAAGCAAATCGATACACTATCCCGAAAGCTGGCTTGCAAACTTCCGCAAACAGCTTGCGAATCAAGTCAATAATACTGGCCTATTCAGTGAACTCAGGGAGGAAATCGATATCGATAAAATGATGATAAAGGCCTTTCAAAAAATTGGGGGAAGTCCAAAGGTCGAACCTCAAGACCTCATGAATCCAAAATCTTATTTTGACCTTGAGTTTGAGTTGAGGTTAGAAAATGGAGATGCCAATTCTGGAAGCAACGGACAGACATATACCGCTAACGCTTTACTGTGCCTGGCCAGGCTTTCATTAATCGAAGAAAAAAACAAGAAAGGATTGAAAATTATGTCAATTGATGAAGCGGAGGGATTGGGAAGCAATTACGACATGCTACATGAGCTCGCGAAAAAAGAAAATTATCAGATTATCACAATGGCTATCGAAACCGCCGGTGACATTAAAGCTGGTGACCAGTTTATTTATATCATGAATGAAAATAACCTGGCGGACATGGATAGTTACGTCCCTCCTCTTGGTATATTTTCAGAAAATATCGTTGAAGATATTAACGACTACATAAATTCAATGCAGGATGATGAATAAAAAAATTACATGGAAAGAGCTCAAAGCTTTAGATGATATTTATCATCTTAAAAAGACTAAGGCTGTTATTCAGGAACATCCGTATATCAATTATCTAATAAATGATAAAGGAATTCTTGATCTAAAGAGGGACAACATAAAAGTTATTATTTCAACCGAACGTTTTGAAGAATTTTATGAGAAGGAATTCAAAATACAATATGATGAAGCGAAAAGCTTTTTAGAAAATAATGGTATTGAAGCTAATGCCAAGAAGAATTTTACTTTAGAAGAGGTGAAAACCTTAATGTTAATTGAAGAAAATAAAGCCGAACTAAAAAGTAAACCAACTAATATTGAGGACTTTTCTAACGAGTTTTTTGATATTTCGAAATACCTAAAAAACAAGACTGGGCTTAGAAATGCTGTTTTCAAAATTTTAGATATAACCCAATTCCCCCTAGATAAAAAGGAGAACCAGTGGCGGATCGTCGTTGACAGGCAGAATCCTGATGCAGTGGTGTTATGCGAAAACAAATCTTTCTTGAAACAGACGTGGATTGCAAAAAGTACCAACGTAAAATTATGGTACGTAGGGGGGAATAATATAAAAGTCCTGGACGATATAGATGAAATAGAGTTGGTCAAACCATTCTATTATTGCTGTGACTGGGATCTAGCAGGTTTACAAATTTATGAGAGGATAAAAAAGAAATTAATGCTAAGAAATAAAGATATAATTCTGCTATACCCTAATGAACCACATAAAAAAATAAGCACCTACATAGAGTATCATGACAGTCACTGGAATTTAAACAAGGTATTGTCTGGACTACAGATAGAAAATTTTAACAAAAAAGAACTCCAGCTTATACAAGATCTGATTAAGAATGAAATGTGGATTGAAGAAGAATCTTTCGACCTAATTCAAATTTTAAAATTAGTATCGCAGATAATATAAAAACATTCATTTGGATTAAAAAGCGGTAGTTAAATTTTTGTTTGCATTATCAGCCATGATTTATTGCAATCATAAAGGGTGATTTTGGAAGTGGGTATTTTGACAGTTTTATTGGAAAAAACATTATATTAAACCAAAGACTTTCTAAAATTAGAGTAGTAAGATTAATCGTTTCATTTGTTTATCAATAATATAAAAAATACTTCTATATTTTTCATTAATAGTATCAAGCTTTTTCGCTAAAGAGGGAACGAGTATCTCCATGGAAGAAATTCTCCAAATAATTAACATTCGATATTTGACATAATTAGTAATCTTCCAAATGTTCTCCATTCTTAAAAGGATTTGCTATTACTCAAGATTATTGTTCTATACTAGATCAGATTTTTATAAGTATCCCTGTTTTCAAGAATAAAATTGATTTCTCTTAACCTATTATAGTACTAGTTATACATTGGGTTTGAAATTTCTCTTGGAAGACGACTACAAATTTTTCAATTGTATACTATTAATTAAACATCAACAATAATCCAACCTGCCTTTTCAATTTTATCAATATCATTTTTTACATTTTCTTCTAAAACTGCAAAGCATAATAAATGGGTTGGTCTTGAAAACCCTACATACATCATTTTTAATGCTTCTTTTGCTCTAGAATCTTTGCCTACACGGTAGGAATGATACTCATTAAATAATGGATTAGGTAATACTTGTTCGGCTTTGGTTTTAGTCGCCTTTTTGGAAACAACTTTTACTTTTTCAGTTTCATAATTAAAATAAGATGATTCGATATACATCGTTGCACAATGAGTTTGCCCCTTTACAGCATGAACAGATGATGTTTTTATTTTAATTTCTTTATTTTCAATAACTTGATTTTCATCTTCTTCAACTGATAGATACTTAAAACTGCCATTTAAAAACATTGCTGATTTATCAATTTTTCTTCCAACCAGAATTTCATCATTATGCCAATTGTAATTTATAAATTCATTTTCAACATATTCTTTGATTTCACTATAAACATCTTCATATTCTTTTTTTGTTATTATTGTAAAACACCAATTGAATAGCTTAAGTTTAAAATCCTCATATTTTTCATTGCCCAAGCCTTTGATGAAATCGATTAAATCTTTTTTTCTAAAATAAATATTAGATGCTACATTTTTATAAATTTTTTCCTCTCTCAAGATTCTTATTAATGCATTTAGAATAGATTTTCGAATCCCTTCCAAAGTTTTTTTATCACTATCGAACAATTGCAAATGTTTCCTTAAACAATTAAAATCTTCTTTCTTTTGCTTTGATTCTCTTGAATAGTTCGGAAAAATATCTTTAAGCCGGATTTTATCATTGTCAGCATTTTGTTCTTCATTACTCCATTCTGTACTCCAGCTGATTACATGAAATCCATGCTTTTTTCCACTCGAAGTTTCCTGAAGATTATAATCCTTAATAAGTTGTTCAAATTTATCTTGAAGCTTGTCTTTTGAGCTTTTATTGAAAATAATTAGATGCGGTTGAATCGGCTTGTCTATTTTGGCTTGTCCTTTGACAACAAATCTCTTATTTCCATCTTCATCAGGTTGCGGGTTTAAGGTATAATAATTAACAAAATTTGCTACTTCCTCCGTTAAACGATTGGAACCAGTTAAATAAATTTGGTTTCTTGGAATCCAGTCACAATTGTCTTTAATATTTTTTCCGGAATTGTAGATAGATTGATTTATGTCTCCTATTCTTTGAATTATAGTTGGTGAATTATCCGCAAAAAAGATATTGTCAATAACGTCAATTTGAAATTTTTCCAAATCTTGCATTTCATCAATAAAAACATATTTAAATCTCTTTTGTAGAATTAATTTAATTTCTGAATGCATATTTAATGACCAATTCGCTAACTCGAATGAATCGTAGAAAATTAAATTTCCATTATATTTTAACTCGTCAAATAATTCTTTAAGTTCTTTTCCTGATTCGGTTGAAAATTTCAAATCATAGGCAAATTTATAGGACGAAAAGCAAGATGTTTCTTCATTATATCTAATACTTTTAATAACTTCTAGTAAATTATGATCTTTTTCACTTTCAATTTTTAAAAAAGAATTAAAATCAAAAAGTATTTTTTTTTCAATATATGAAAGTTCCGAATTCGTAATTAATTCATAATTAAATTTAAACTCATTCTTACTGTTTGTAATTTTAAGAGATTTTAATTTTTCTAAATAATTTTGAATGTTTTCAAGACCTTTATCTGATAAATAGTTAACGTCAATATTGCTGAATTTTGATTTGACTATGTTTAAAATATACCAATAAGCAGAACCTTTTTTTGATTTTAATCTTTTTAGTAATATGTCGTAAACTAAATCATCGTCATTTTTTTTTATATAAGAGTTATGTTTTTTAAAAGATGCTTGATTGGCCAAAAAACGATTTATAAAACTTTGTATAGTTCCTACGAAGTTAGGGTACTCGAAAAGTTGAGGACAATGCTTTTTGAGTTTTTTTTCAATTTCATCCACAGCTTGATTTGTATGTGCTAAAACAAGAATACCTGAACCATCTTCAAAAGGCATGTTTTGGACAATACAATATAACTTGGCCATTAAAGCAGTTGTCTTACCACTTCCGGGAACGGCTAATAAATCGCAAGTCTCAAAGTTCTTAATAAAAGGAATTCTTTCTATATCATCAAAACTATTTCCATCTATAAAAATATCTTGAGCTCGCTTAATATATTCATCTTTAATTTGTTCCATAGCTACAAGCGTGTTTTATAGCATCAACTAGATATTTTAAATACTCATCATTCTCATCGAGAATTAAATCCTCTTTTTCATTTATTTTATTCGCTAATGCTGAAGCTATTTTGACTTTCTCAATTCCACTGGTCTTATCCTCTTTCTTTAATTTTGAAATTAATTTATCTTGAAAAGTTGATTTAAATATTCCAGAGGATTCTTTTTTAAATTCATCGGTTCCAGAATGAACAAAACATACTGTTTCTTTGAAAAGTTGAGATAACGTAGATGATTTGAATAAGCACCATTCTAATGTCCATTCTTTAGCTAATTCTAATGTAATATTTGTTTTTTTTAATTCATTTTTTAGTTTAATTAAATTCTCGTTCTTTGTCTTTACTCTTTTGTCTTCTTCACTTATAATTTTGAAAATTCCTTTTTCATTTGGCCTATTATCTAAATCTGTGACAATAGCAATCGGTACTTTCATTTCTTTATTATCATTTCTCAAGAATATCTTTGCAAAATGTAAATATGCTGTTGAAGCCACATTTATAATTGAAACTTCTTTAGCTGTTAAGTCATACCCCATTTTTTTTGCTAGGGCAGGTATTAAAATTTCTTCTGACCAACCTTCAACTATAATAACTCCTTTCGCAAAAAATAGATTTGATTTAGTAGTATCTAAAAATCGTTCTAAATAATTGTAATTATCTTTCTCAAGTTTAGTGTATTTTTCTGCCAAAGGAAAAACAGTATCATTTTTACATACAATCAAAGATTTTAAATGAACTTTTGAAGTTATATTAGGACTATGAGTAGTTAAAATAAATTGAATCCCTTTATTTGCCTCTTCATTTAAAGCCTCAATAATTTTCATCTGTGCTTGTGGATGAAGATGAGCTTCTAGTTCTTCAATCATGCATAATTTCAAACCATCCCATTCTCGTTTAAGATGTAATAACTCTGCTGCCATAAAAAGGCGGTTCATAGTTCCTAGACCAAGATTACTTCTTTCGACTATACCGAGACTAAGTTTTTCAAGTATATTCTTGATCTCAGGCTCACCTAAAGAAAAAAGAGAAATTGTTTTGTCATCAATGAATTTTTCTAAAAACTTATCAATAATTGTTTTTATTTGCTCGTTATATTTTTTATCGCTATCTGTTCCCTTGAAACGTTTTTCTATCTTCGTATTAATTTCTTTAAAATCAGTTTCAAACTCATGGTCAACACCTTTTTGTTTGTAAAATAATTGATGCTTTTGTAATATTTCAGAAAGCCTGGAATTCTTTTTTGCTGTTAATTCACTATTAGCATCTCTTAAAGCCTTCAAATATGTACACTTCAAATACTCTCTAGCTTCAGCATTTAGAAAATGACCTATCCCATCCATACCTGCTTTGATGTCAGATGGAATAATTCTGTTTTCTCTAATTTCAGCTTGATAAATTAAAATAAGTTTAGGTCGTAATTCCTTAACTAATTTACCCTCCTTTTCTATTTCTTCTTCTTCCCATCCTGACCATTCAATAAAGTGTTTCCCTTCTTCATTAGAAATACCAGAAAAATGGATTTCAATTTTTAATTTATCAGTTCCTGTAGAAAAATCGGTATCTTCAATCTTGATCCATTCATATGCATGCGTTTTCAATACTAATTTCACCGCATCTAGAATTGTAGATTTTCCAGAATCATTTTCTCCAATTAATACATTTAAACCTTTATTCAATGGAACGATTAAATCAGCTTCTCTATTTAAGTCAGATGACATTTTACCATACTTCCTAAAATTCCATAGTTTTATTTCCGATATATACATCTGCTTATTTTTCTTTATTAAATGATTCTAATCTAAAAAACTATTGACTCTTCAAAAGACAAAGAGTCGATTTAAGTCGAATATTTTAATGTACTGATTTGTGATTGATTTGACTATTCATAATTTTGTTGTGTTTGAAAACTATTACCTCGAACAGTTATATCTTACTGAATCATCGATAAATTATATTGTTTAATGGCTTCCTTGTCAATCTTATCAATAATATCGGATAGATATTCCAATTTATCTAAAATTTCATCAATGGACATCCTGTGTGCTTCTCCATACAAATATCCGACAGGGAAATATTTGAGAAATTTATCATCAATAATACCATTCCGGTGAGAATACAAATGTCTAATTTGCAAAATCTTTTCAATTTTATCTTGGGTAGCCTTATCAACAACTTGTAAGTCTCTTATTTGCTTATTATCTGACACGAAGCCTTTTACACTTCCCTTTTGCAATTTGCCAATTTTTTGCTTTGCCCAAAAAGTTATAAACTCCTGTATATCTGAGCAATTTAAAACATCTTCTACCTTTACCATCTGCTCAGATTTGAGCGTATCTGGTTTAGCGAGGTAGATTTCAAAAAGGATATCCGAAAGATACGTTTCAAAATTATCCACCACAGATGAAAAAAGTATTCTTGCTAGAACCTCGCCTTCCTTCACTGAGGTATGTACTGAAGGACTTTCCGGATATAATAAAAATTTAAGCATGTCTATCATCTTAAAAATGCTTTGATAGTGCTCTAAAAGTTTTAGTTTGGAATCAGTTGATTTTACTTTCAACAAATTAAAAGCACTGTCAAGATCAGAGATTCTGCTATACCCGCCAGGTTTGAAAGTATTTGTTACGGCATTCGATTGTACAATCCTATCACCTTTCCTTGCAAATATTTTACCTTCTACTGAAATAGTTGCTGCAGATTTTTCAACCTTTATAGCAAATAGCTTTTTTCTGCTGTGCTCGACATAGCCGTACTCAACTAATGGCTTAGGCATTAATAGGTCAATGGCCTTGTGAGTTATTGATGTTGCCCTGAAATCTTCACTTAGTCCTGCAATTTTTAACCCTGCAATTTCACTGACGCCTAAAATTAATAATCCTCCTTTTGTGTTGGCAAAAGAACAGATTATCTGCGCTATGGATTTCGAAGGAGGCAATACTGCCTTGTACTCTAATGTCTCACTTTCAGGGTGAAGTATAATTGAGGAGACGTGCTCTTGTAATGTCATATTGCTAATTGATCATATTTATAGGTATTCTGTTAATACCTGTACTTTTAAGTATTCTTCCCAGCGTTAGGATATGAGGATCAGACAGTCCGTCATCTACCCAAAGCTCGGAGTTAACGGTATCTAACGTATCTGTTTCGGAAGTATAATAAATAAGAACTTCCTTATGGTCTGATGGTCTGGTAACAATTTGGATCGATACCCCGTTCTTCAGTATCCCTGCTAATGTTGTCGGTGCTGTTTCTTCAATATTACTGCAGTCATAATCTTTATGCACTCTAAGAAACTTTTTTATATTTTCCTTTGCCCTAAGTATAAGGTTTTGTGCATACTGGTACATTTCTACCGTAGGAACAGAGGTATGATAAAATCTCGAAGAGATCAACGGGTCTTTAAAGGCTTCTATAAAATCTTCCGGTGAGGATATGCCTAAACTGGCCAATATTTCCTTGGTAATAACTTTTTTCTCCAGCGTATTAGTCTCCATATTGTCATCATCACGGACTTTTGATAGTTTATTACGCAGCTCGTCAATAGTTGCGATCCCATGCTCCTCCATTAATTGATCCAAATCCGTCGCTTTTTTTATGTTTTTTGAAATATCATCATCTTCCAGAAATAAAAATCTTTTTTCAAACAAATCAGAAAAATATTCCTCGGCACTGCCCCTGTTGGAATTCATCCACAAATAAAACTTTTTCAACGTTTCCTTATGCTCTTTCCTCTTGTCAACGTCGCGCAGTACCGGTTTTATCAACGTCGATATTTTTTCTGAAACATTCTCTATTGTATAGGTTCTGTTTTCTGTCAGTTCAAGATATATCGAACTGTCCAATAATTCATCCCTGAAATCATATCCTAATTCACCTGATATGTCTTTCAATTCTTCATCAATATCGCCAGAATCGAGAAATAAATCATCCTTTGTACAGAAAACACCATTTTGATTGGGTAAAATTGGATATTTTACCCTATTGATGTTGCCTTCAAAACCCTCCTTTACCAAAAAGCCCACTAAGCTGTTTATCCAGGTAATAAAAGCGCCGGCACTGGTAAAATCAAATTGGATATATGCAGTTTCAACAGTTAGTTGCTCCGCTATTTTAGAGACAACAATAAAAACTGACATTTTATCTGACTCCTCCCAAATGCTATAATCGTAATTCTGTAATTTTCTTTTTTGGGTAAAATCTTCAGGAAAGATCTTCTTGGAGAAATCAAAAAGTTGCGTTCGTTTCTCCGGGATATTTTTTTCGGGGAAAAGTGATACCAGGTAGTCACATACGATATATGGGTCTTCAACCTTTTTTTCTTTAATAATGCCGTTGATTTCCGTAACCAGCTGTGCCTGGCTTTTTTGATAATACTTTATTGTTGATTCAATTTCTTTGTAATTGCTCGCAGTATTGACGCTATTATGCCTAAGGAATGATCTGGGATTGCTCTGAACTAAGGTATATACATTTTTAATCTCTTCATCTATTTTGTCTTCAAGGAATAGCTCTGATTTACTCTGGAATTCGCCAAGCTGATTTGGGATTACTTTGTATTTATCAGCAATTATATCTTTAATGTGATTTTTTTCAAAATTCAGCAGATCATAATATGAATTTAAAAAATCCAAAGCGTGGCTTTCCTTTCCTCCAAATAGTTCCGAAAGATTAGCCAGATTTTCCCTGTCCTGAATATCTTCCGACAACTCTGCAATTGAAATTTTTTTACACTCATGCCAGATAATATCATTCCAATGGTCAATATGATCCCTTACGGGAACCAATTCAGGATATAGTTTCCGGATCAAATCCCACAATTTCTCCCTCACGGCAGCCTTTTCTGCATATGGAAAATAGGCCAGCATTTCGTTATCGTCATTCTATATCGAGATTCGCCCGCCGCTTACAACATCTACCAGTGGAGTATGCAGGAGCTTTTCTTGGATAGGGGTAACTATATTAATTTTAAACCAGTCAGGATCAATCCACGTATGCTTTTTAGGTTGCTTAATTCTGGCAAGATTGTACAGATTATTCCATTCCATATTTTCACCGACAAATGATAAAAATTTTTTATAGAGTGAAACTGCGTTCAGCATGATGTCACAATTTGTTTGGGAAACTATATTATCATCATCTGTCAAACTTATCCCGTCCCTTGGTTCAGTTGGTTCAAATAAAGGACAGTTCACCACGAAAGGCAGATTTAGGTCCTCAGTACCAATCATGGGGAAATCCAAGTGAAGCCTTGGAATTGCTGAATTTAGCTCTAGTGCAAAATATTCTCCTTTTTTCTGCGAGACTGGAACTATAATCCTGACGCCTTCATCTTCAACTGCTATAAAACATTGCTCGGTTTTTTTTCCGTTTATTTTAAGAGTGAACACTGAGAATTTATCTCCTTTGTATGTGATAGTATCGGTCAGTTCGATTTCGTAAACCGTTTCGTCAATAAGTTCTTCTTCAATTGTTACAGAATTCAACTCGGGAACATTTATTAACGTATATGCGATCCCGCTTTTCACTTCCTTTATAGCAATTTCAGCAAGCTTAAATTTATTCTCTGTCAGGGGATAAGTAAAAGAGGTTATAAATTGATCTGTATTTACCAGCTCTTCCGGGGATCTTTTAATACTTTCTTCTGCATCTTCAAAGGCTTTGCTGATGCCTTGAATTATTTCTTTTTCCCCTCTCCCGCTCCTGTCAAGCCAGTAACTGAACTTGCAAAAGGTAGAGTCTCCATTTTTATAATAGCTTTCAATCTGTACTTTTTCAGAAAGTAAGTGTGTTGTCATAAACCCAGTTCCGAACCTTCCGGTAGCCTTAGGAATCTCTCCGGCTTGTTCAGGGTCCCTCTCCTTGTCGCTGGAAGAATATTTTCTGATCAGTCCCCTTATATGCTCATTGGTAAAATAGCCCTTATCGTGAGAAAACACGAACTCACTTACGCCTATCATAATCTTAATATCAACCAATTCAGGGTCTTCATTACACAAACTGGCGTTATCCTTCGCATTTTGCATAAGTTCCCAAACAAGCCTTCTAGCAGTAAAGTCTACATTTATATTCTGCCGGATATTCATCAATTTCTCCAGAATTGATTTAGCCGTTATTTTATTAAGCTCATCCCTTTCATACTGTGAAAAAATACCTTCTGCCATATTTCTAATTTTTTATCCTAGAATTTTATCAACAGTAAAAATAACTGCTTCATTTTTGTTAAAGTGCGTGCTAAGACTAAACGATACAATCAGAAAAACAGTTCTTTAAAATTATTAAATCTACCTGTTTATTCAGCAATTACAAATTCTTTTCTAAGATTTCAGATAAAACAGTATTTAATAGCCTTTCCACTTAGACAAATATTATCTTTTTATTTATTTTTTATTTATGGAAAACCGTATTTTAAGCATTTAACAAACAATTTCAAATATATCGATTAAAAAGACATCGGTTAGTACGTATTTATACCTGTTTATTTATTTAAACTATTGTGATGGAAATATATGCTTTTACATAAGATCTAAAGAACAAAGTACCGTGAAGCTATTTACTTTTGACCAGATACCAATAAATGAAAAAACTTTATGATATATTAGAGCTTTTGAAAAAACTTATTGAAAGAACCTCTCCTATTCGAAAAAATCAAGATGAACTATTAAACATTCAAGAAACATAAAAACTTTTAAATATATAGATATCAACGATTTATATTAAAGTATGTAAAAGGGATATTCCATTTAACAAACAAGGCAAGCGCATTTATTTTTACAAACATGAGTTAATGAAATGGATTAAATTGGGTCGAGTAAAAACTCATTTAGAAGTCCAAAATGATATTTAAAAAATTCAAAAATTTAATACAACTTCAAATTTTTGAACTTTTCAATTTTTAATCTTCATCTTTTAATATTCTAATCATTTATGAATTAGCTTTTTATATTAATGATATAATCAACATTCAAAATTTATATTATTTTTGCATCAAACAACTCCCATGAGTTTTGTTATCTCAATAAGGATACTTTGTTTTAGTTTGTAATAGTTTGCTTTAAAATGTACCATAATTGTACCACTAAAGCTGTAAACCCTATTAAAATAAGAAAAGTTATTTTCTGCATCGAAATTGACAATGCAATCAAGATTCTTTTAAAATTCTCTCAAATTGCCTACACCAAACAATTATTATTTATCATTCTTCATTAAATTTGTATTTTTACACTTGAAGCAATAAGAATTACAACATTCATTTAAAAACAAGTTAAACGTTCAATATTTATAAAAATATCGAAAATTTTGGTGGCAGAATCGTGGCGCAGTAGTTTTCGAACCCGTTAAAAATATTAAAATTGCAGTATATAAAGGAGGTTATGAATTTATCGTTCGAATCCCTCTTTCTCCGCTGGAATTTAAAAAACCTTCAACTTTTTAGTTGGAGGTTTTTTTTGTTTTTATGATTTTTTTTTATAATTAAAATTTCGAACTAATCAAATGCTTAATTTTTATGTGAACCTATTATTGGTTTTAAATATCTTGCTAATTCAACTTCAAGAACACTAATTAATGCTTCCATTTTTTCATCTAAGACTATATAATTTAATTTTAAATTACCATATTTTGACGCTTTATACCAGTAAGTAAGCTGTAAGCTTGTTGTCTTATTATTTACTGAGTGCCCTAAATGATTAACAAATCGATAATGAAAGTTCTTTTTAACCTTGCCTACGTAAAGAGTATTATAGCTCTGATGATATATTTTAGGTAAAAAAGAAAGACCTCTATCTTTCGTATCTAATTTTATTGATTCAAAATCAAATTCCAACTTTTCTTTATCAAATTTATCCTTATCAAAAGTAAACCAATACAAAACAGGTTTATCCTTGCAAAGACTTTTATATAACTCCTTAAAATCCTCGGATTTTGAAAATAATTTAGCGCTTCTAAATGATTTATCCAGATGACGGTCATCGATATCAATTGTCTTCACCAATTCATTATTATTTAATTCCTGTAAACAATATTGAAGATTTACAATCTGTTCTTCAATTAAGGAAGTAATTTTATTTATCATTTTTGAATATTTATATTTATGATTATTTAATTAAATTTAAAGTTTATTTCTTTAAATTTAATTCTTTTACTAGTATAAACTAAGTGCATTTAAATAAATAATCTAATTTTGAATATCAGAACAAATCAGAATCAAAATGGATAAATATAAAGTAGTTATTGACGAATTATTAAAATTTAGAAATGAAAGAGATTGGCAACAGTTCCATGATTCTAAAAATTTAGCACTTGCAATATCAATAGAAGCTGCTGAATTAAATGAGCTTTTTTTATGGAAAAAGGATTCTGACTCTGAAAAAGTAAAGATTGAAAAAATTAAAGAAGAGTTAGCGGATATACTATCTTATTCTTTTTTGTTAGCAGAAAAACATAATCTAGATATTTTTGAAATAGTTTTAAATAAAATTAAACTAAATGCTGAAAAATATCCTGTAGAAAAAGCTAAAGGCACCGCAAAAAAATACAATGAATTATGAGTTCAAATCAATTATTTTCAATTGAAAGATATGATTTCGATTCTAATTTATTCAATGAATTTCAAACCATTCATTCTGCAAAAGATTTATGGCCTTTAGTTTATATCTTAAGTGATGGCATTTCAAAAGAAGCCTATGTTGGAGAAACAACTGATGCTTATGCGCGAATGGCGAATCACTTAAAAAACAATACTAAAAGTAAATTAACAGCCGTTCATTTAATCACAAGCGAAAAATTCAATAAATCAGCTACTTTAGATATTGAATCTAATCTTATAAAATATATTTCTGGAGATGGTCAGTTTAAACTAATTAACGGAAATATAGGATTAGCCAATCATAATTATTACCAAAAGAAAGAAGTCTATTGGGATATTTTTAGATCGATTTGGGATAATTTAAGATCTGAAGGTATCGCAAAAAATCCAATTGATTTTATTGACAATTCGGACTTGTTTAAATATTCTCCTTATAAAGCATTAACGATTGAGCAAAAGAATAGTCTATTGACTATAATGAAAAATTTATTAGACAATACTTTTAAAAGTATAATTGTAGAAGGTGGAGCTGGAACTGGTAAAACTATATTAGCTATCTTTTTATTCAAATTATTAAATACTGATAATGATGATTTTAATTTTGAGGAATTTGGAGATGAAGAGTTTGAGTTTATGCAAATCGTATATGATCTAAAGAGAAAATATAATAAACCAAAAATGGCTTTGGTTGTTCCTATGTCATCCTTTAGAAGTACATTAAAGAAGGTATTTAAAAATATTAAAGGATTAAATGCTAAAATGGTTCTTGGTCCCAGCGATGTTGCAAACGATACATTTGATATACTTGTTGTAGACGAGTCACATAGATTAAGACGTCGTGTAAATTTAGGAGCATATTATGGTGCTTTTGATATTGCATGCAAAAAATTAGGATTTGAATTAGAAAATTGCAGTGAATTAGATTGGATCTTAAAACAATCTGAAAGTTCAATTTTATTTTATGATGAAAATCAATCTATCAAACCTTCTGATGCAAAAAAAGAAGATTTTGATAAATTAAAAGCAAGCAGTTTAACCAAAATTGAATATTTGCAATCTCAATTTAGAGTTAAAGGTGGTAATGATTATGTACAATACATTGATAATTTGCTTAATTGTAAACTAGATGCAGCAACTAAAATATTTAATTCTAAATATTACGAGTTTACTCTTTTTGATTCGATTGAAGAAATTGTAAGCGAAATAAAATTAAGAGATAAAGAAAATGGACTTTCTAGATTAGTAGCAGGATATTCTTGGCAATGGGTTTCTAATAAAAATAAAAACTTATTTGACATCAAAATTGAGAATACCGAACTAAAATGGAATAGTGTTGCAAATGATTGGGTAAATTCTCCAAACTCAATTAATGAAGTTGGGTGTATACATACAACACAAGGTTATGATTTAAACTATACAGGAATTATTTTTGGTAATGAAATTACATATGATAAATTAAAAAATGAAATTATTATTGTAAAAGAAAATTATTTTGATAAAAACGGAAAAAATTCTATTAAAGACCCTGAAGAATTGAAAAGTTTCATAATAAACATTTATAAAACTATAATGCTTAGAGGTATTAAAGGAACATATGTTTATGCATGCGATAAAAATTTAAGAGAATATCTTTCACAATTCATTCCAAAAAATAAAATTCAAAAAACTATTTCTTTTGTTTCAGAAGAAAATTTGATTCCGTATGTAAATAGCATACCATTATTTGATATAAAGGTTTCTGCAGGAAGTTTTAGCGAATTACAAATTGCAACAGATTGCGATTGGATTGAACTACCTGAGAGATATAGTCCTTCAACAGAGCTTTTTGCTTGCAAAGTTGTTGGTGAATCCATGAATAAAGTAATTCCAAATAATTCTATTTGTTTGTTTAGGAAATATACTGGTGGTTCGAGAGATGGGAAAATTGTTTTAGTACAACATTCTAACATTCAAGAAGCTGATTTTGGAGCTGGTTATACAATTAAAGAATATAGAAGTAAAAAAAATGTAGGAAGTGATTCTTGGTCACATCAATCTATAATTTTAAAACCTCTATCATCTAACTCAACATTTAAAGATATTGTTTTACAAGAAGATGAATTAAATGACCTGCAAGTAATTGGAGTTTTTGAATGTGTTTTGTAAATTAATTTCAGAAAATCTTCTACTTAATCACCCCAACCCTCCAAACCTCATCCAACAACTCCATCTCATCATTTGGCAATAACTGCAAAGCAATCTCAATCAAAACCATTGCATCCGGAAAAGCTTTACCGGAAGTTTCCGCTTGTAGTAAACTGATACTTCCTTTCATTAGAGACGAAATCATCCTATTTAATTCACTATAAGAAGATACTTTGAGTGTTGCGTCAAACGAATCTTTGTTGGGTTTTAGAGTTTTAAAATAATTTACTTTACTCATTAATTCTATTAATTCTGTTAGCGATTCTTTTTGTTGTATTTCCATATCTTTGATTCTCTTTTAGACAATTCAAATTTGAATCTTTAATTTGAAATAAAGGTTATCTTGTATGATAACAAGCCAAAAAAGTCGGAAAAATAATTATTGAAATAAGATTTTCAAAACAGGAATTGAATGTAAATCTTATTTTAAGCAAGAAAAAAAACCGCAATCTTATCTCTAAAATTACGGCTCTAAAAAAAATCAATTCACAAAAATTATTTCCCTGAAATCAGCGCCATAATTTTATCATAAATAGCTGTATTCTGATAAACACCATTAAATTTTTCAGCTCCCGGACCGTAAGCAAAAACCGGAACCGGAACCGCTGTATGATCGTTTGTGCTGAAACTTCCGTGAACGTAACCTTTTTCGATGCTTCCATCAATTAGAGACAATCCGCCTGTTTCGTGGTCTGCGGTTATGATTAATAATGTTTCCGCATTTTTATCTACAAATTCCATAGCCTGACCTACGAGTTTGTCAAAATCGAGCATTTCCCGAACCACGTATTCTACATTATTCTGGTGTCCGCCATAATCAATTTGTGCGCCTTCGGCCATAATAAAAAACGGATTTTTTGTTTTTGCAAAAGTATTTGTCGCTTTCGCTAAAGATTTTGAAAGGAAATCTCCCCTCCCATTTTTCATAGAAACTACCGCTGCATCTTCTAAAACTACAAATCGGTTGTTTTTAATAGTATCCAAACTGGCAAATTTATCCAAGAATGTATAGCCTTTTTCAATCAGGATTTTCGATAAATCTTTACCGTCTTTTCTGGCATTAAATTCTTTCTGCCCGCCTCCAATTAAGATATCAGAAGGATTTGAAAGAAAATCGTTTGCAATGGGTTCGCTCAAACTTCTTTCCGGCTGATGCGCATAAAAAGAAGCCGGAGTTGCATCTGTAATATTTCCGGCAGAAATGATCGCGGTTTTATAATTTTTCTTCGCTAATTGCTGCGTAATCAATTCCAGCGGTTTTCCGTTTTCATCCACACTTATAAAACGATTATTGGTTTTATGTCCCGTTGCCATTGCAGTGGCTCCCGCAGCCGAATCGGTAATGTAACTGTCCGAAGCTTTTGTAATCGATAATCCCTGAGTCGGAATATTAAACAAACTCAATTGTCCTTTGTTTGCCGTGTATCCGGAATAGATTTGCGTTAATCCCATTCCGTCTCCGATTAAGAGAATGACGTTTTTTGGACGTTTATTTTTGAAGCTGTTTTTAGGAACATACGCCTGATGAAATTCTGTATTCTGGTAAAATGTCGTTTTTATTTTATTGATGAATTCCGTCAGATCAGCCACGTGATCTGTTCCGATAAAATCGACTTTTAGATTCATCAAAGTCATGTAAGTATTTACATTATCCTGCGTAGCCCAAAACCTTATTTTTTTATTTTGATCGTGGACTTTTTTAATAATGGCCTGAATTTTTTCTGAATCCGGCTGCGTCAAAACGCCTTTTCCGTTCCAAACGGTGATTTCATGCAAATCTTCACTGATCATTTCGACTTTTGCCAATTGATCAGAAGTATAATTTTCATTCAGCCTTCCGTCAAAATAAATAAAATCAGGATAATTTTTCCATAAAGACGGCAAAGGTCTGTTTCCGGAAATAACCACTTTTATGTTTTTATTCGAAATGATATCAGGAAATGTTTTGAGCTGCTCGGTTATTACTTTCAAAGTCGAATCGGCATCCGACTTGATATCAATCATTACAATCAGCGGTTTGCCGCTCGGATAAGCTTTTCCTGCTAAAGTTTTCAATTTAGACGAAAGCGGTTCCAGATACATTGTTTTTAAGGTATTGTAAGAAGCAATTTCTTTTGAGGTATGGGCCACATACAACTCGTTATTTACCAAAAAGACATCGGCTTCAATAACACCTGTTTCGTTAGAATAGGCTTCATAAAAAGGTAATTTACTGGCGTAATCGTTATGTGAATGAATGTTGGATGAACTGTATTCCTGCGCCTGCGCGAAAAGGACAAAGGAAAGGCAAAAAAGGGTGATTATTTTTTTCATTGAAAATGATTTTTATTCTTTTAAAGCTGTAGGTAACTTTATTAGAAATGTAAGTTTTAATCTATTTCCCGAATTTTAGGGGTTGTTTTTGTCCATAAAGACATTTCAATAGTTTAAATACACATAGTAAAAATATTACGTTGTATTTGTCATTCCGAGGAACGAGGAATCACACTCGGAATTCGACAAAGATTGGAGATATTCTATGCGGAATATCTAGTGTGATTCCTCGTTCCTCGGAATCACAAACTGTATCTTTTTTACAACTGCAGCCCTCCGACAAAGGCTGCAGCGTAAAAAACTAAAAAAACACAATGAAATTCTGTATTACCAGCCTTGATTCTGAGTTAAAGCTCCTTTGCTTACTGCAATTTCATCTGGCGGTATTGGCCAGACATGATGAATGGCAGGGTTAAAATTACGGGCAGGATAAATGACACTTCCGTCATAATGGTGCAATGGTTTAGCATAGGCTTCTTTGGCATCACCCCAACGAACTAAATCGAAATGACGATCGGTCCACTCTCCTGCCAGTTCGCATCTTCTTTCTCTTTTTAAATCGACCATTGTCGCTCCTGAAAGATCGGCAAGTCCGGCACGGTGACGAATCATATTGATTTCCAAATCGGCGTTCTGGCCTTTCATTAATTTCGCTTCCGCTAACATCAAAATCACATCTGCATATCGCAAAAGAGGTACATTTAAAGCTGTTGAAGGTTTGTCTCCATTTGCATTTACATAACGGATATCTACTGCACCTGAAGTTGACTTGGGATAACTGAAAGGCTCCATATATTTTTTAAACTGATACCCTGTTCTGTTACTTGAACTTACGATATGATTTCCCTCATTAAAAGTAACTTCTTGTCCGAAATAAACAAATTTGTCCCCTTTTTGTAAAATTGTGGCACTGCGCCTTTTATCGTTTGCCGCATAAGCATCAAACAATTCTTTTGTCGGATAGAAATTTCCCCATCCGTTGTATACTCCCCACCCTTTATCTTCCAGACAAACTCCCGGAAAAATAGATCCTAATGATGTGTTTCCGGCACTTGAAGTTACCGACCAAATATATTCTGAAGACCAGTTGTTACTGATTTTAAATACATCTTCAAAATTGTCAAGCAATTTGTGTTTCCCGCTTGCCACAATCAGGTTGGCGTATTTAATGGCGTTGTCATAATCTTTTGCATACAAATACGTACGAACCAGATAAGCCCATGCAGCAGTTTTGTGCGCCCGGCCATAATTATCCGGCGTTAACTTATCAAAATATGGTAATAAGTCGGCTGCTTTAATTAAATCGGCTGCAATGTAGGCGTAGTTTTCCGCAACATTTTTAGCACGAGGCACATATACGTTCGTATAATCTGCCCGGTCCTGAATCGGAATTCCTGCGCGGTCATCTCCATAATGATAAGCGAGTTCCAGATGCATTACCGCATGATTGAAATACGCTTCACCTAACATGCCATTTTTGGTACTTTCGTCCAAAGCAATATTCGGAACGTTACGGATTACGTCGTTACAACGTTTCATAATTTCATAGTGAATTCTCCAGATATCTTTGGTATCCGATTCCGCTCCGTCTACAATAAAATTTTTGATACGTTCTGCGTTTTGTCTTGGCTTTGTTCCAATATCATCGCTGGCATTGTTCAGCCAGAAGAAACCACGGCCGTACATATTATCATCAGAATACAAAGCGTATATTGCATTTACGCCCGCTTTTGCATCTGCCGGTGTTTTCCAGAAATTTCCGCTTGACGGCGCACCTTGTGGAATCACATCAAGTTCGCTTTCGCAAGCCAAAGTGCTTACCAAAAGCACAAAACTCAATAATAAAAGACTTATTTTTTTCATTTTAATTGTTTTTTATTTTTTAAAAAGTTGCGTTAACACCAGTCATGTAAATGCGGGAAAGCGGATAACGTCCTAAATCCATACCGAAGCTTCTAAGACCCACTTCGGGATCCATTCCTGAATACTTTGTGATAGTGAATAAATTTTGTCCGGAAATAAAGAATCTCAATTTTGCTTTTCCGTTCAGCCAGCTTTCTTTTACTGTGTAACCTATCGAAACATTTTTCAATCTTAAGAAAGAAGCATCTTCAATGTATAAATCAGAAATACGCCCGAAATTATTGTTATTGTCTGTAGCTGAAAGTACCGGAACATTGGTATTGGTATTTCCAGGTGTCCAGGCATCTTTAGATTCTGCCAATAGATTATAACCCGGGAAAGAAGCATTTAAACCCGTATGTTTTACAGCATTGAAAACACTGTTTCCTGCAGCCCCGTTGAAAAAGATATTCATATCGAAACCTTTGTAGCGGAAATTAGCATTAAGGCTGTAAGTTGTTTTTGGAAAAGGACTTCCTAAGACTACCCTGTCACTGTTATTGATTACGCCGTCTCCGTTTTCATCTTTGAATCTGATGTCTCCGGCAACCGCATTGGGCTGATACGCCACCCCATTCTTATTAACATACTCTTTTGCCTCTGCATTACTTTGAAACAACCCGTCGGTAGCATATCCGTAGAAAGCGCCAACCGGACTTCCGACCTGATAAATATTGGCCAATGGTAAACTACGAACCCGGCTTAAGCCAAGTGGTTCCAACGAACTTAAATCGTCTTTTATAGAAACAATTTTATTGGTTAAAAACCCTGCGTTTGCCGTCACATCAAACTTAAATTCCCCACGGGTTTTCTGATAGGTCAAACTTACCTCAACTCCTTTATTTTCAACATCACCGGAGTTTACAATTCTTCCCTGAGGTGTTCCTGAAACTCCGGGTAACTGGTCACGAACCAACATGTCCTTGTTTTTCTTAATATATGCATCTACAGATCCGATTAAACTATTGTTCAGCATAGTAAAATCCAAACCAACGTTGGTCTGCTCTGAACTCTCCCATTTTAAATTAGGATTTGATAATTCGCTTTCTGCATACCCGTAATTGATAGACGGAGTTGCACCGATTAAAGCCTGTGTCTGTACTAACGGCACACTAAACTGATAAGGACCAAGATTTCCAAGATTTCCAATCTGTCCCCAGCTTGCACGAAGTTTTAAATTACTGATAATCGGTTCTATACCTTTCATAAAACTTTCTTCAGAAATTAACCACCCCGCAGAAACGGAAGGATATACTTTCCAACGGTTTTCAGATAAAAGTTTTGATGTTCCGTCGCGGCGGACAATCCCGGAAAATAAATATTTCTGATTGAAATCATAATTTAACCTTCCTACATAAGAAGAAATAATTTCATCTGATAAACCAGCTCCGGTCTGTTGGATTAATTTTGCATTTAATAAATAACGCTGGGAAGGATCTTCGTTATCAAAACCAGTTCCTTCAACCGTATAAAAATCTCTTTTGGTCTCCTGATACGTATAACCGGCCAAAGCTTTCAAATTGTGTTTCCCGAATGATTTTTCATAGGAAATAGTCTGTTCGCTTAATAAATCGGTAACCGTTAAGTTTTTTAATGTCAATCTGTTGAAATCAAATATTTTTCCAGGCTCGGTAACTTTTACTGTAAAATCTGTCGCATTATCCTGAATTCTGGTATAACCCCAATTAGATTTAATTTTCAAGCCCTGAATAACCTCCCATTCCGCATACGGATTGATCAAAACCGTAGAAACAGGATTTTTGTTGTCTAATCTTTTCAGGTATGCTACAGGATTAATCACATCTCCGTAAGAACCAATATATTTTTCTGGAACTCCTCCAAACTGACCAGAACCGTCTTCCCTGTAAATCGTCGCGTTTGGCGGATATAAAATCGCTGCCTGAATTGCTCCTGTATACGAACTTGAAGTATTTGCCGTCTGACCATCTGTTAAGGAATACGATAAGTTTTCTCCAATGGTAAAATTATCAGCTAGTTTAAAAGAAGAATTTGCTCGTACTGTATAACGTTCTCCGTAAGTATTCAGCAGGATACCTTCGTTTTTTCTGTAACTTCCCGAAAGGAAGAAATTTGATTTTTCTGTTTTTCCGTTTACCGAAAGTGATAAATCCTGAATTTCTCCCGTACGGAAAATTTCATCCATCCAGTTTGTTTTGGTTGTTCTTGCTGTTGGCTCAAAGGCTGTGTCAAATGCAGGAATCCTTGGCAAACCTGCATTATCTCTGGAAAGATTCATTGCATCAGCATATTCTGCAGCGTTTAAAACATCCAGTTTTTTGGCTACATTCTGAAAACCGCCCTGATAATTTACGTTTACGTTAATTCGGTCTGAAATTCCTTTTTTCGAAGTAATTAAAATGACACCGCCTGAAGCTCTCGCTCCATAAATGGCCGCAGAAGCCGCATCTTTCAAAACACTGATGGATGCAATATCATTGGGGTTAAGTGTATTTAAAGATCCGCTGTAGATAATTCCGTCCAAAACAATTAACGGAGTTTCTGCATTTAAAGATCCAATACCACGAATATTAATGGTCGGCGAGGCAGTTGGGTCGCCACCATCATTGATTACCGTAACACCGGCAACAGTTCCCTGTAGTAATTCTGCAGCATTATTATAAGTTCTGCTGGAGGTCTCCTTCATAGAAACAGCCCCTACCGCGCCTAATACTTCATTCTTTTTTACACTACCGTATCCCATAACCACTACTTCCTGAAGCTGCTTAACATCGGCTGCTAATTTTACAGTTATAGTTTGTGAACTGGTTACTTTTACTTCCTGGGTTACATAACCCACATACGAAAAAATAAGTGTCGCCTCTGCTGCATTGATTTCCATTTTAAATGTTCCGTCAAAATCGGTTGCTGCAGTTGCGTTAGAACCTTTATCTTTAATTCCGACACCCGGAAGCGGCATATTGTCATCTCCGCCATAAACCGTTCCTGAAATAATGATTTTATTTTGATCTGAATCTGCCAGCTTTTGATTTTTCTTAATTACAATATTATTACTGATAATTTCGTAACGAAGAAGAGAGCCGCAAATTTTATCCAAAGCCTGTTCAATTGTTACGTTATTAAGCTTTAAACTAAGCTTTTGATTCGTATTTACCTGACTGCTTTCGTACATAAAATGCACGTCGGTCTGATTCTCTATTTTTTGAAATATTTTTTTTATACTTTCATTTTCAACTTTTAAAGTCACTCTTTTGTTAATGTCAACATTCGCTGCTTTTACTGTTAGTGCTGCAAAAAACAAAGTAAGAAACAGGAGTAATTTTGTTCCTGTTGTCCTTATGTTCTGAGACTTTACGGCATACCGCATTTGTTTTTCATTCATAATGTTTAGATTTAGTTGTTTTTGTTTTTGTTGATTTGTTTCTACGTAGTTTATTTTTGATGCCGAAGCATTATTCTATTTTATAAATTCCCGAATCCATTTTATATTCGGCGTTGATGATATTACACACTAATACAATTACCTGATCGGCAGTTAGTTCTTTAAAATAACCGCTTATCTTTAATGTGTTTAGTTGCTTGTTTTTAATTTCAATGGCAACATTATAATTGCGGTTAATTGTGGCAATAACTTCAGGCAGCGGGGTTTCTTCAAAAACCATTATATTTTTACGCCATAACGAAATCGTATTGACCGGAATATCTTTAAAAGCCTGGAGTTTGTTATTTTGAGATTTAAAAATCACTTTTTGCCCCGGAGTTACATATACATTTTCATCTGTGACAGTCGACTTTACATTTACCCTTCCGGTCATTACCGAAACTTCCTGTGTCCTCTGATCTGGATAAGCCAGAACATTAAAACTGGTTCCCAAAACTTTCGTGTCCATTTTATTGGTATGAATAATAAAAGGATGTTTTTTGTCTTTGGCCACGTCAAAAAAAGCTTCTCCTGTTAAGTGAACTTCCCTGGTATCGCCTTTAAATTCTTTTGGATATTTTAAAACACTTCCTGCATTCAGCCATATTTTAGTTCCGTCACTTAATTTTACTGAAGCATGTTCTCCCAGTTTTACGGTTAGCTGGGTAGTTACGACTCCATTTGCTGACTGGTGAAAAAACACTGACAAGCCAATCAGAAAAATAACTGATGCGGCAACAATCCAGTTTTTATATTGAAGAAAAATAACTTTATTCGTATTTTTTATTTGTCTTACTTCTTTTCTTAATTTGGAGCGATCTGAATGAACCGCTTCCATGTTATCAAAAAAATCATCGGTACGGTCGTACCATTTATTCCACATTTTCTGTCCTTTGGGAGAATATCTTCCGTCTAAAAAATTTTTGATTTCGTTATTTGAATTTTCAGGCATTATAATTTCTTTATGTCTTTAATAATATGTCTTGGAAATTGTTTTTTCGGGTAGGTGCAAAAGGTTACGTTTCTGTTAAGAAAAAAATATTTTCACCCGGAACTGTAGTCTAATTGAATTCTCCCAAATAAGAGCGCATAAATTTTAGCGCATAGGTAATATGATACTTTACCGTTTCTACAGAAACATTGAGTTCTTCTGCAATTTCTTTATTAGAATAATTTTTGATCCGGCTAAGAATAAAAACCTCTTTGGATTTTTTAGGAAGTAATTTTGCCGCCTGATCAACAGCATTCTGAAGTTCCTCATAATAAATGGCATCTTCTGTGGCATTACGGCTGCCAAAAGAAACCGCATTTTTTTGTAAAACTTCCTGAATATACTGATCTGTCACTTCATGTGACTTGATATAATCTAAAGTCATATAACGGACTGAAGTGTAGATATAAGCCGCAAAACTTTTCTGAATGACAATTGTCTTACGTCTTTCCCAGATTGAGGTAAATAACTCCTGGACAATCTCTTCAGAAATGGCAATGGATTTCATTCGCAGATAAACAAAACGAACAAGCACATCCCGATATCTGAAATACAATTCATCAAAAGCCTTATCCTTGCCATTTTTCAATAAATCGACAAGTTCTTCGTCTGTTGATTTCTTATACATGATACATTAATTTGGCAGGATTAATCCAATTAAAAGTATGGTATGAAAAATTTTTTCTGATGGAGTTTGGATAATGTTTCTGTTGTTCAAAAGTTGACATAGACAAAGTATTGCGTTCTTCTTATATGTCTGCAAAATTAAAGATGAGGGTAGGTCGAAAAGGTTACGTTTACATTAATAAAACTACCTTGAAAAGAAACATATTATTAACATTTGGAGAGAAATGTTATTTGAATTTTTACTAAAAGAAAAAAGCATGAGAATCTAAGATCTTCATGCTTTTTTGAAATTGCTTTTAAGTTCCAGTATGTCAGAGTAAGAACCAATCCCTCACCTCTTCCTCAATAGTTTCTTTTATTATTAAACTATCAAACTCATTCGTAACACAATTATACTGATACGCTTTCTCCCAATCTTTATAATTCGCAACAATTTCTCTAATCGAATTTATAATAAACAAAAGTTCTTTATTTGTCATTGTCGGATGAAGTGAGACCCTCACCCAGCCCGGTTTTTCGGTTAGGTTTTTCTGAAAAATTCCGTTTGTTATTTGGGCCGATTTTTCTTCATCGATATGGAGTAAAAAATGGGCGTATGTACTGGCGCACGACCAGCCGCCGCGAACCTGGATTCCGAAACGGTCATTTAGTAAACGTACTATAAGATTGTAGTGAATATCCTTTATGGTAAAAGAAACACAACCAATTCTTTCAGCATCTAAATCTCCTAAAATCGTTAATCCTTCGATTTTTTGCAGCTCTGAAAAACAAAGATTTAATAATTCTTTTTCCCTGTCTTTCATGTTTTCAACGCCCATTTTGTTCTTCAAATTCAGACATAAAGCCGTTCTCATAACCTGCAAAAATCCGGGAGTTCCACCGTCCTCTTTAACTTCAATGGCGTCGCTGTAATTGTATCCGCCCCAAGGATTGGTAAATTTTACATTTCCTCCGCCAGGATGATCCGGAAAATTGGAGTTGTATAATGTTTCATTAAAAATCAAAATACCACAAGTTCCGGGTCCGCCCAAAAATTTATGAGGCGAAAAGAAAATCGCATCCAGCCTTTCCTCCGGATTTTCAGGATGCATGTTGATTTCTACATAAGGAGCTGAAGCAGCAAAATCTACAAAACAGTAACCACCATTTTCGTGCATTATTTTGGCGAGTTCATGGTAAGGCGTAACGATTCCGGTTACGTTGGAACAAGCTGTAAAGGAACCTATTTTTAATCTTCTGTTTTTATATTTTTGAAGTTCGTCTGAAAGTACTTTCGGATCTACCAGGTTGTTTTCGCCGCAAGGCAAAACCACCACATCTGCAATCGTTTCGTACCACGGCACCTGATTGGAATGGTGTTCCATATGGGTAATAAAAACGACTGGCCTTTCATCGTCACAATGAAGTTTTACATTGAAAATATTATCGGCAGATCGTAATCCCATAATACGCTGCAATTTGTTTAAAGCCGCCGTCATTCCGGTTCCTGTGGCTACCAGACAATCTGTTTCTGAAGCATTTACATGTTGTTTAATTAACTGCCTTGCGTATTGGTACGCGTATGTAGATGCCTTCCCGGTCTGACTGGAAAAAGAATGCGTATTGGCAATCATGGGTCCAATTTTTCGGAGCATAATTTCTTCAATAGGAAAATACAATCTCCCGCTGGCGATCCAGTCCGCGTACAGTAAATTCTGAGTTCCGTAAATCGATTCAAAAGTATGATTTACGCCCACGGTATTTTCTCTGAATTCAGAAAAATAGTGTTCTAATTTGCTTGTCTCTAAAGTAACTTCCATTTCATTTAACTATTACAAAAACATTTACTTCTTAAAATTTTTAATTCCCGATTGCAGCCAGGCATAATATTCCTCAATATCGGGATTATATGCCGACGGTTGTGTCAGGTTTTCGCTTTTATGATCTATAATAACGTAAAAAGGCTGCGCATTTGCCTTATAAGTTTTAATCTGCAGATCACTCCACTTATTACCAATTGTTTTTATTTTTTTTCCGGTAGTCTCAGAAATATATTGTTCACTTTCAGGTAATTCTTTCTTGTCATCCACATATAGTGAAATCAAAACAACATCATTATTCAGAACTCCCAGAACTTTCGGGTCCGACCAAACCAATTCTTCCATTTTTCTACAGTTTACACACGCATATCCTGTAAAATCTAATAAAACAGGTTTACCTTCTTTTTTTGCGAAAGCCATTCCTTTATTATAATCGTGAAAAGTGATAATATTTTGTGGGCCATGCTCTGCCCCTTCCGGCAGCGAACCCGTTATTTTTAATTCAGAATTTCCGGAAACTCCCAATCCGTTTGGTGATTCGCTATAATGTAAAGGAGGAGGAAATCCGGAGATTAATTTTAGCGGCGCTCCCCATAGTCCCGGAATAAGGTAAATCGTAAAACTTAAAATAATCAATCCAAAACCTAATCTTCCTACTGAAATATGATTTAAAGGCGAATCATGCGGCAGTGTAATTTTCCCAAATAAATAAAAGGCCAGCATTCCGAAAACGGCAATCCAAATGGCGAGAAAAACTTCTCTTTCTAACCAATGCAATTGTAAAACCAAATCTGCATTTGATAAAAATTTGAAAGCCAAAGCCAATTCCAGAAAGCCTAAAACTACTTTTACAGTGTTCAGCCATCCGCCCGATTTTGGCAAAGCATTCAACCAGCCCGGGAAAGCTGCAAATAAAGAAAACGGTAATGCAATGGCAATCGAAAATCCTAACATTCCAATAATTGGTGCGATTCCGCCTTTTGAAGCTGCTTCAACCAATAACGTTCCCACAATGGGACCCGTACACGAAAATGAGACAATGGCCAAAGCCAAAGCCATAAAGAAAATTCCGATTAGTCCGCCTCTGTCTGCCTGAGAATCGACTTTATTGGCCAGCGAACTGGGCAGCATGATTTCGAAAGCGCCTAAAAATGAACAAGCAAAAACTACCAGTAAGATAAAGAAAATCAAGTTGAACCAAACGTTTGTTGAAAGTGCATTTAAAGAATCGGCACCAAAAACGGCTGTCACAATCGAGCCCAATAACACGTAAATAACTACGATCGAAAAACCGTAGATCATAGCATTTCTAATTCCCGCTGCTTTGGTTTTACTTTGCTTGGTAAAATAACTTACCGTCATCGGAATCATTGGAAAAACGCACGGCGTCAGCAAAGCAGCAAATCCAGATAAAAATGCTAAAATAAAAATAATAATCAAACCGCGTGATTCATTTTTCTTAGGATTATCTATTTTTGTTTTAGAAAATGCTGCATCTGTTTTATCGATTGTCTTTTCTGGAGAAACAGCAGAATCTTTTACAACCGCCAATCCTTCGGCGGAAGCCAAATTCTTCTCTTCCGGAATCTTAAAAGTCAATTCTTCTGTAGTTGGCGGCAGACAATTGCTGTCATCGCAAACCATAAATTCTACCTCAGCTTCTATTTTTGAACTAACCTTCGAAGTAAATTTAATTTTCTGTGTAAAAAGTGCTTTTCCTTCAAAATATTTAATCTTCATATCAAAAATTTTATCCTGAACTTCGTGTCCTTTTTCTTCGGTTGTCTTTCCGGTTAATTCGAAATCTTTGCTCGGATTTTTAAAAGTAAAAGCAGTTTTAGATGGCCCGCCTTCTTCAATATCCTGTCCGTACAAATGCCAGCCGGATTGAATTTCTGCCTGCACTTTTAAAAGATATTCTTTGTCTGAAAGCTTTTCAACAGACGTTTTCCATTTTACCGGATTGTACATTTGTGCAGACAAAAAGCTGCTGTACAAGAGAAATAGTACTATAATTGTTTTCTTCATTTTTTTAAGGTTTAAAAAAAAGAGCTGTCGGCAAAACAGCTCTTTTAGTCTTTCACAGAAAATGGCTTACTAATTCAGATTCTAAAATGAAATAATGAAAGACTACTATTAAAAATTTAATATTGGATTTTCGATTTTAAACTTTATGGCTTTTGACTTACGAATTCAAAAAATCCTGTAATCTGTGGCCAAAAACTATTTTAAAGGATTTCCTTCTTTATCCAAAGAACCCGCTTTAATGATGATCATTTTATCCAACTGAATGTATTTCTTAATTGCGTCATTTACTTGCTGTAACGTTGCTTTCTCAATATCTTTTGGATATTGCTCAATGTAATCCGGTTCTAAACCTCTTTCAATAAAATTTAAAATTGTTCTTGCCATTCCGTTTGTTGTCGACATTCCCACTTTAAAACTTCCTATCAGGTTGGTTTTCTTGTTTTCTAATTCTGAAGCCGTTATACCTTCTTTCACCCATTTATCTACCTGAACCATAGTGGCATCAAGACCTTTTTGAAACAACGAAGGATTAAAAGAGGCATTTACAAACCAATAACCTCCAGTTTCAATATTTCCCCCTAAACCAGATGAAATACTATAGGTTAATCCATCATTATCACGTACTGTCTGCATTAGGCGTCCTGCGAATCCTGCACCTAAAGTGTAATTTCCAATGTAAAACGGAATATAATCGGCATCGGCTCTTTTTAAACCTGTAAACTGTCCGATAAACAATTCTGCACTTGGCTTTTCTGCAATGCTTACCACTTCTGTTTTTGAAGGTGTTTTAGAAGCTTCTTCAAATTTTAATTTTTCAGAAACCCCGCCATTCCAGTTTTTAAAAGATTTTTTTAATGAATTGTTCAGATTCGCACCGTCTGTATCTCCAACAATTACGAGACGCATTGAAGCCGTTCCGAAATATTTTTTATGAAAAGCTTTTACCTCATCCAAGGTGGCATTTTTAATATTATTGATATCGTCTTCAACACTTAAGCTGTAATTCGGATTCGTTTTCGGATAAATTGCCTGCGATAAAGCAATACTTCCTCTTGCTCCCGGATCGTTTAAATTCTGCTGGGTATTTCCAATAAATTGCTGTTTCAAATTTTCAAACTCTTTTGCATCAAACAAAGGACTTCTTAACTCTTCTGCCAGTAAGACAATTACCTGATCTAAGTCCTTTTTCAGACATTTAAATCCTATATTAATTTTAAATGCAGAAGCGTTTATATTTAAATTCACTCCCAGTTTTTGAAGTTTTTCTGAGAATTTAAATTTGTCATTTAATGTTGTTCCTTTGGATAACATGGAAGCGGTTAATGCGGGAATCATTTCATTTTTAGTTTCGCTCGCATAATTACCCAACGAAATACTTGCTGCAACAGTCACGAAATCTTTGGCAGAGGTTTTTACTGAAACAACATCAATTCCTGCAACTTTTTCTCTTTTGAAAGCGGAAGCAGATTTCCCGGTTACATTTTCTGCTGAAATTAGTTCTTCTGAAATATCACTATTTGAAACCAAATGTTCTGATTGTTTTCCGTCATGCGAATGTTCATTCTCCGGATGCCTGTAATAAAAAGGCTCATTGTCCGGAATATAATTATTTGCCTGAGTTGTTGCCAAATTCTGAGAACCAGCTTGTTTCGGAATAAAATATCCTGTAGTACTTTGATCTTCCAGTAAATATTTTTGGGCTACGCGAAGAACATCTGCCGGTGTAACTTTTTTTAATCGGTCCACACCTGTAATATAATCTGTCCAGTCGCCTGCTGCTATTGCTTCATTCAATTCGGACGCAATGACACCAGATCCGTCGCGGGCTAAAATAGTCTGAGCGCTAATTTTTGCCACAACACGATTTACCTCATCCTGCGTTACGCCTTCTTTCTGAATTTTCGCTACTACTTCGCTGATCTTTGCATCGATATCTTCATGCTTTGAAGTTGTAGGAAACCCGACGCCTATTGTAAAAAGTCCAACTTCCTTAAAGTTTGTGGCGTTGGCGTAGGCATATATTCCCAAACGGCTGTCAACGAAAGTTTTGTTTAAGATCGCCGATGGTCCGGAGCCTATAATTTCGCCTAAAATGTTCAACGCCGGAAGATCTTCGTGCAAAGCACCAGGAATCTTATACGCTTTGTTTACTACGCCAAGTTCTCCAGGTTTTTTAACTACTATTTTTCGCGCACCATATTGTCGTGGCTCTTCTGTATAAGGTTGTGGCATTGCTTTTGGCGCTTTGGTAATTTTACCAAAATACTTTTCAACCAGAGCAAAAACGGTCTCTTTTTTAAAATCGCCGATAATGGTTAAAGTCGCATTATCTGGCCAGTAATAGGTATTGTAGAAATTTTGTAAAACTTCAATTGGTGCGTTTTCAATATCCGATTTCCATCCAATTGTAGAATGATGGTACGGATGCGCAATATAAGCCGAAGCCCATATTTCTTTGTCCAATAAACTATTCGGGTTGTTTTCTCCACGCTCAAATTCATTACGCACAACCGTCATTTCTGCTTCCTTGTCTTCTTTAGTCAAAAGCGAGTTACGCATTCTGTCGGCTTCAATCCGGATCGCCAACTCAATTTTATCACTCGGCAGCGTTTCAAAATAATTGGTCCTGTCGTTCCATGTAGTTGCATTTAATTGTGCACCGGTATTTTGTAAAACATCGGTAATGGTATTTCCATTTTTTTTATTGAAAGTTGGAGTTCCTTTAAACATTAAATGCTCTAAAAGATGCGTCGATCCGGTATTTCCCAAAACTTCATGTTTGGATCCTACACGATATACAATTTGTACAGTTGCAACAGGCGATGCATTGTCTTGTAAAAGCAAAATATTCATTCCGTTTGGTTGGTACAAATACTCTTCTATTCCGCCTAACTCCTTTATTTTTTTAAAGTTAACCGAATTATTCTGCGCCGAAATAAGCGTACAGAATGCCAATGAGCAAAAGCCCAGAAAGATAGTTTTTTTCATTTTTTGTCTGATTGAGATATACTAAATGTAAATTTCCAAAACACATAATACCAAAACCGAAGAGGTCTTTTGAGGCTGATAAACAGATCTTATGATCTTAAATCCGTTTATCACTTCAAATTAATACTTTAAGCAATATGTGTAAAATAGTAATTTACGATTTACTAAAAATTTCTTTTAACTTCGTCTGTAGTGCTTCTTCACGAAGATTCGATGCTACAATTTTTCCGTCAGGACCAATTAAGTAATTGGTTGGAACCACTGTAACCCCGTAAGTTTTAGCTGCAGCATTTTTCCAGCCTTTTAAGTCCGAAACGTGTGTCCAGGTTAAACCATCTTTTTCAATTGCTTTCAACCATGGTTCTTTTTTATCGTCAAGCGAAATGCCCAAAACTTCAAAACCTTTATCGTGATAGGCTTTATAAGCAGCAACAACATTCGGGTTTTCTTTACGACATGGTCCGCACCAGCTTGCCCAAAAATCAACCAAAACATATTTTCCTTTATAATCTGATAGTTTAACTAATTTACCATTGACATCTGTCTGAGAAAATTCTGGTGCCACGGCTCCAACGGCAGTTTTTTCAAAAAGATCCACTGAAGCTTTTACCTGCTTTCCGTAAAAAGATTGTTTTACTTCGGGCGATAAAGTTTCATACATTTTCTTCGCCAGTTTTGGATTTGGATATTTAATCAGTCTGTCATCTAAAACTAAAACTGCTCCAATGCTTCCTTTGTTTTTTTCGATGAATCCTGCTGTTGCTTTATCTGCTACTGCCTGAAGATTTTCCCATTTTTTATCCATAAAAATGCGGTGTTCTTCTGATAGTTTTCCTTTCGGAATTGTCTTATCTGCAGCATCGACTTTATACAATGAATCGGATAATTGATATAGCGGAAATGCCACTTTCTGAATTTTAGCAAATTCGTTTTTATAAAAAGACTGGTAAATCGAGTCTTCTTTAGCACCTGAGATCTGGCCTTTAAAAATGGAATCTTTTAGTGCCTTAAAGGATATCTCTCCGTTTTCCAAAACAAAAGTTTTTCCGTATTCTGCACCTTTCAATTTGATGTTATGCAGCATTGGTTCTGCAACAGATCCCGTAAATATAAATTTACCATCTGTAACTTTGGCAGAATCCACCACTTTTGTACTGTCGCCAAAGGTTTCCAGATAAACCATTCCCTCTTTTAGTCCGTCAATTTTTCCATTAATAGTGTATCCTTCAGCTTTCTTAGAGCAAGAAGTTATTGTCGCGGCAAGTGCTAACGTCACTAAACCACATTTTAAAATTGTATTTTTCATATATATTTTTTTTGCGATGTTTTTTTTCAAAGTTTAAATTTTCACCACGTTGCCTTTTCCAGACTGAAATTGAGACAAACTACGACTTTAATAATTCTTTTAGTTTTGCTTCTAATGCTTCTCCGCGTAAATTATCAGAAACAATAACGCCTTTACTATCAATAAGATAAGTTGCAGGAATTGTTTTTACATTGAATGCTTTACTCACTTTATTATCGTCGTACAGATTTGGCCATTGCATATTTTCCTGCGCTAAAGCTTTTAGCCATGCTTTTTGATCCTGATCGATAGAAATACTTAATACTTCAAATCCTTTTGCTGAATAGGATGCATATGCAGTTTTAAGATTTGGAATTTCTTTACGGCATGGCGCGCACCACGAAGCCCAGAAATCAATAAGAATGTATTTTTTTCCCGAAACAAGATCTTTGACACTTTTAGCATTTCCATCCTTATCATTTAATTGAAAATTGGCTACACTCGTACCTACGAGAGATTCTGGATTAATTTCTTTGTCCACCAATTGTCCGTAATAACTTTTCTTTGCTGCTTCGGATAGTTGGTCGTATAAAGGTTTTTGCTGTGGCGTTAAGTATGAAAACTGTGTCATCATGAAAAAAGGTCCCCACCAGTTTGTTTTATGTCTCGTTATAACATCTGTTGTCAGTTTTTCTACTTTCGTGAAAAAAGCTTTTTCATCTGTTTCAAATTTTTTCCATTGTGCAAGACTGGAAACAGAATCCATCAGTTTTTTGTTGTTTTCTTTTCTGGCTTTTCCAATAATATCGCTTAAATCTTTTATTCCAATATGATAAGCTTCATAATCTTTATTTAATTCCCCTTTAAAAGCCGTTTGCTTAACATAATAATCATGTGATTTTGAACCTGTAATAACTTCATTTTTAAAAAAGATACTGCCGGTTTGAGTTGGTTTTTCGGCAGCTGCTATTATTTTTATTTTTGAGTTTTCAACCAAAACCGGAATAAATCCCTTGTTTTCTCCAAATGCGACAAAAAATAATCGTGGTTCATTCAGTCTTCCGTTAAAACTAAATTTTCCGTCTTTTACCATTGTTTCGGCTACCGCAGCTTCCGAAGAATGTGTTGCAGAAGGCACTAATTTTACCTTTATACCTTCTTCTAGTCCGGTAATTTGCCCTTCTATACTATATCCTGTACTCGGTATTTTTTTATTTTGCGCAGTTGTGTTGGCGGTTATTAAAACACACGCAATAACTGCATAAATCGTTCTTTTGAGATTTTTCATGGTGGTGTTTTATATAAAGCTTCCTTTTCTGGAAAAAATTTCCTAATCAGGAAGCTTTAGTTTTTATTTAGCTACATTTTGAGTAATCGTTCCATTTCCGGGATTTTGTGTTGCTCCTTGCGGGAAAGGCATTGTCCATAAATGAGAATCTGATGCCAGTGTATAAGTCGTTCCGTTTGCTGTTTTTGTAAAACTAACTTTGTAAACACCTTCCGCATTGAGACGGCGCGCATCTGCAAATGGAACAATAGTATTGATAAGTTCGTTTCTTTTAGTTCTAAAAATAGCATTCAGTGCCATAGTCTTATCCGCTGTTGCAATGTCCTGATAAGAAGACGGAAGAATACGGGTTTTGCGAACGGTATTTAAAACATTTAATGCCTCGCTAATTTGTCCCGCACGAGCCAGACATTCTGCTTTAATTAAATAAACTTCTACCGTGGTGATGCCTCCAAAATTAAACATACCAGATAAAGTCCTTCTATAATAGGTTTCTGCACCAACAGTATAGATTTTCCAACGAGAAATAAAACGGGCATCTCCTGCTTCAAATGATTGTGCACGTTCTGTCGGAATACTATTTTCTGTGGCCAAATTAGAGTTAGCACCATGGCGGTACGTGTAGTTTTCTACATAATTATAACCCATTGGAGAAGTTGTGGCTGTATACGAATTTGGTACATCAATAATGGCTTTATTCGAATTATAATAGCCAATCCAGTCGAATAATTTATTGTTTTCTGCTAATGCCAAATTTGCATATTTAAGTGCTTCTGTATAATTATTCATTTGTAGATAAACCCGCGAGTAAAATGCATAACCCGCACCTAAATTGGGGTGTAACGGGGTTTGTGAGACCTTTAGAAGATAGGGTAAGGCTTCACTAACATCTTTCAAAATAAAATCGTACATTTCCTGAATGGTTACCTGCTTACTCGGTGCATTAATATTGGCACTCGTAATTAACGGAACTGATAATTTTGTGGCAGCCGTGGATGCGACATATGTATCTGCATAAAAATTAACCAGATTAAAATAATTCATGGCCCGCAATATCTTTGCTTCTGCCCAAACTGCTCTTTTCTCACTTTCGGTTGCCTGGGTGGTATTTAATACATCTTCAATAATTAAATTGAAAGTTGAGATTCCCTGATAACTTGCGTAATAGGTAGTTTCATCTGAGACTTTCAATGCGATACGATCGGCATTTTCATCCCACATATAATTAGCATTAATCAATCTGTCACTTGACAAAGTAGCAAGAGTGACATACTGATCGTTTAGTAATTGTGACGCTCCGGTCACATTCACGCGCTGATTGGTATATTCATCACGTAAAAAAGCTTCGTAATCTGCCAGTGTAGTTGGCGCTTTTGATCCTTTGGGAACATCGCTTAAATAATCATCGCAGGAAGCAAATGTTATTCCCAGAATCAATAAACATGCTATTTTTGTATATATATTTTTCATTGTCTTCTTTATTATTAGAAATTAACATTTACACCTAACACAAAACTTGGAGAGATAAAGCCGCCCAGCATATACTTGGCATCTCTGCTTTTTGCAAAAGTATATACGTTTTCTGCATTCAGATTAAATCGTACGCCATCCAATTTTATTTTTTTTATAATTGCATCTGGCATTTCATACGCCAATGAAATATTGCTTAACCTCACATTTGACGCATCCAAAATATTAATATCTGCATACGAATATATAGTGCGGGAATCTGAATTGAACTCCGGATCATATTCGTAAACCGCTCTTGGGACATTTGTGAAAGCTTCATCGCCAGGCTGCATCCATCGGTCTGCAATATGATTGTTTACAACAGTAATATCTGTAACGTAACCTCCCGCAGCACCATTGTAATTATTAGTCAGCATGGGTAAAAATGAATTTCTGACTTTATGCCCTAATTCGTAAATAAAAAGTGCCGAAAGTGAGAAGTTTTTATAATTAGCAGAAGTATGGAAAGATCCGCTGTGCGTGGGAACTGTTGATCCATAATCCTTAATCGCATCCAATTGGCCGGGATTGTATTTTACGGCAGTTCCTGAAGCATCATAAACCTGAGGGATTCCGGTACTGCTTAATCCTGCCCACTTATAACCATAAATTGAATTAAAGTTGGTACCCACTCTCGGAAAAGACTTTGCCTGATCCAGTTGTAAATAATAAACCGGTGCTTTAACATTGACATAGTCTACTCTGTTTTTATTATATGCATACAAAACAGATGCATCCCAGGAGAAAGAAGGTGTTTTTACGATAGTTCCGCTTAAACTAACTTCAATTCCTTTATTGGTCATTACACCGTTATTTATTCTGTAAGTAGAATATCCCCATCCTTCTGTTGGAATTCCCTGACTGCTCGCTAACAAATCTTCTCCTTTCTTATTGTAGAAATCTAAGGTTCCGCTAAATCTGCTTTTAAAGAATGAAAAATCCAAACCAATATTGGTAGTAGTGGTTTTTTCCCAAGACAACTCTGGATTTGGCCTCGAGTTTACGGTTCCCTGATTGCCGCCAACATTAGAATTTGAGTTGTAATAAGCTGTTAAATAGGGTGCAGAATCTTTAGCAATATTTCCTCCAATACCATAAGATCCGCGAAGTTTTAATGCGTCTATCCAGTTAACAGCAAAAAATGATTCCTTATCAATATTCCATCCTGCTCCAGCAGACCAGATTGGTTTGTTTTGATATTTACTGTCTGTACCCCATAGATTAGAACGATCCCAACGTACACTTCCGGAAACGGTGTATTTTCTGTTGTACGTATAACCGCCGGTTCCGTAAACTGATACGTAACGGTTTTGCAATTCCTTTTCAAATGAGAATTCGTTTTGTGACATATATCCGCTAAAAACAGTTCCATACACTTGCAGTAAATTTGCCTGATTTATTGGTGCAAAGCCCAAAGTTTGTGCATCGTAACCATAGCGTGTATTGGTATTATACTCTTGTCTCGCATGGCGGATTTCCATACCGGCAATAGCAGAAAAATCATGTTTCTGATTAAAAATCTGATTGAAATTTAATTGTTGACGGAAGTTGTAAGCATTCGAAAACTGATTGGTTTCTGCTATAATATCTCCATACGGCAGATTGTAAACTGCCTTATTATTTGCAATGGTCACCAGGCCGTTTACCTTACTTCTGACATAATACGAGTTTTTGTCAAATAACTGACTGCCACGATCTGAACCAAATTCGTATTGAAACATTGCATTATAAGTAAACGCTTTACTGAATTTGACATTGAATTTAGCATACGTTCTGTTCAGGAAATTTTTATTTTCAATTAAATTTCTTCCAAACTCGTCCATAGGCGTTATATCCATATTATAAAGACCAAAAGTCTGCATAGAATTAAGCGTAAAACTGTTATAGCGTGACGCCGCAGTAGAAACAAAATTAGTTCCGTCGTTATTAACTAATTGGTTGTAAGGCTGATATTTAAACCCCGGTCCCGTAGTAAAATTTGGATTAGAAGCGAAATAACTTTGCGTATTTCCTTTTCCGAAATTTACATAAGTTCCTAAGTCTAAAGAGAGCCAGCTGTTAATCTGGGTTGAATTTTTTAAATTAATACCAACTGTTTCATTTTCAGAAAACTTATCTTCAAGTTGATTATCCTTATAAGTTAAAGAAGCATTAAACGCATTATTTTCAGTAGCTTTTCCTAAACTAAGGTTGTGCTGCATAAAATACTGATCGCGTTTTGCATATTTAGCAATATCATCAAAATATCGATATCCTTGAGAGCCAAGCATATCTAACGTACTATTTGCCACTGCCTGCGAAGTAACGCCAGCATAACCTTTTAGGATTGCCTGCATTCCTAAACTTGTAAAAACCGCATTATTTAATAAAGACTGCGCATACGTACCGGCATTTGTTCCCTGTAAATTAGGATTTCCTGCCGCCCATCCTCTTTCCAGATCAACAATATCGGCAGAACTGGTTAAGTTATCCGTATAATTTCGGTATGGAGTAACGGTTAAATTACTTGAAAAAGAAATAGTTGTCTTTCCTGCTTTTGCTTTTTTAGTAGTAATTACTACGACTCCGTTGGCAGCACGGGCCCCATAAATAGAAGAAGCTGCAGCATCTTTTAAAACGGTAATTGTCTCTATATCTTCTAAATTCAGGCTTGGAAGATTTTCTTCTATAGAAGCATAAGGAGATAATTTTGTGTTTTCAACCGGAAAACCGTCAATTACATATAAAGGCGCTGTAACACCGTTCATAGAGGTAGTTCCGCGAATTTGTCCATCCTGATATCCCACGATTCGTCCTTCTAAGATTTTATCCAAACTGCTTAAACGCTGCTCTTTAAATTCTCTGGCTTTTAAATTTGAAAAAGCTCCTGTCACTTGTTCAGCATTTATGGTTTGGTATCCGGTTGTTAAAGTTAGTCCTTCTAATTCCAGAACATCTTCTTTTAATACTACGTTGATGACACTTCTTCCTTCCACTTTTATTTCCTGTCTGACATATCCTAAATAAGCAAAAGCCAAAGTAGTTTCGCTGCTTACAGCAATTATTTGATAGTCACCATTAAAATCTGTATTTACACCTCTTCCAGAGCCATTATCAGAAATGGCCGCTCCTACTAAAGGGATTCCGTTGGCATCTGTCACCCTTCCCTTTACAATAAAATCTGCAACTGGTTTTTGCACTTCAGTTTTATCAGAGGATGCTTTTTTGGACATTAAAATAATATGATTTCCAGATACCTTAAAATCTGTAGTGGTATTATTAAAAATTTTACTCAAAATCAATTCAATAGAAGCATCATTTGCATTTACATCGATTATTCTGTTAAGATCAACAGATTTTACATTGTAAACAAAGCGGTAATCTGTAGTGTATTCAAGTCGTTCAATTGCTTTGGCAACGGTCATATTATTGACATTAAAAGAAATTTTAGACTTTTGAGAATAAGTGGTTCCGGCGTGCATTACTGTTAAGGCAGTTAGCAAAAATAATGTGGTCAATTTCATTTTCAAATCAAATTTCAAAAAAGGCTTATCAAACCTGATTCTGTTCAAGAGTTTTTTCATACTTTTAAAATGTTTTTTAATGTTGGTTGGTTAATTAACTGACCGCATTTTTATTATCCGGAAAGTGTTGGCGCACTTTCCGGTTTTTTATAATAACGATCCTTTGCTTTTGGATTCTTTTTACATAGGCGTTTGTTTATTTTATATTTTAAGATACTGGTGCTTAGTCTTTTCTTTATAAGTTTCAAGAACTAACGACTAAAACTTATTTAATCGTAATTTTATCCTTATCAATATTGTAATCAATTGCGTAACTGTCGCTGAAATATTTCAGAACCACCTCAATTGGCTCGTTATCAAAACGGGCATTAAAAATTTCTTTTCCCAGAGTTTTGTTTTTATTTATAAAAGTTACATTGTACTGACGTTCCAGCCTCTTGATGATCGCATCAAAAGAAGCATTTTTAAAAACTAGACCGCCCTTAACCCATGCCGTGTAGTAATCTGTATTAACCTGTTCGGTTTGAAATTGAGTTTGGCCTTTCTCATTTGAACCTTTATAACCTGGTTTCAGATACGTCTGGTTTTGCTTTGTTTTTTGATTTTTATACAGCGAAACTTTTCCTTCAACCAATACAACATCAGTTTGCACATTGTCGCTATAAGAATCAAGATTGAATTTTGTTCCTAAAACTTCTACATTAACTTCCTGTGTTTTAACCGTAAACGGATGCGCCTTGTCTTTACTCACTTCAAAATAGGCTTCACCGGTTAAATAAACCTCTCTGCTTTTATTTCGTAAAAACTGAACCGGATATTTTAAAGACGTGCCCGAGTTCAAATGCACAATAGTTCCATCTGACAATTGCACTTCAAACTTTTTACCGTAAGGAATTTTAAGCGTATTGTAAACCAAATCTCCCTCTGCAAGCGCTTTAGTGTAAATCAATCTGCTCTTTTCCTGCTTCCCGATTACATTTCCATCTTTATCAGTAACATTTTTATTTTCAGATGTGTCAATGTTTTCAGAAGAACCGTTTCCAAATTGCAAAACAATTTCATCTATTCTTGGCACAATAATATTTGGTTTTCTGATTGCAGCTGCTGAATTGTTATAAAAATAAAATCCGCCTAAAGCGAGAATTATAATTGCCGCATATTTATAATAAGAGGAAAATCTTCTTTTATAAAAAACATTATTTTCTTTCTGAATTCTTTCTGAAATTTGTTTTCTGACCTCGGTAGAATCAAAAGTATTCAGTGAGGTATCTATCGCGTAATTGACTTTTATAAAATCTTTAAACACCGACAGATTTTCTTCGTGTTTAAGCCATTCAGTCAGCTGCTCAATTTCTTCCTGAGAAGCTTGATTTGTAATAAATTTAACAATTAATCGTTCTGACGTTTTTATTGTCATTTTAGTCGTTTTTAATATTATTACGAAGCAAAAAAACAAAACCCTAACAATTTGATAAAGTTTTTTTCATTTTGATGATTTTTTTATTTTTCACAAGTCTTTTCTTTCATTAAAACACTATTAAGTTCATAGAATTAATATGATAAAATTATCCAGGTCTTCATTTTAGCCGGTTTTATTTGTACTAATTTTCAAATAGAAAGTCTAAAAAAGAGCAAATTTTGTTGAATTACGTGGACCAATTCCAACCTTACAAAGTATAATTTATATATTTGTTTTTATGAAGTTTGATGATTTCCATAACAATGATGTATTAATTGAAGCTCTTCGAAGTGGAGATGAGTCTGCTTATGCCTATCTGATAGAAACGTATCATCATAAACTTTGTGTCTATGCCAACAGTCTCGTTAAGAATGTTTACAGCGCAGAAGATATCGTCCAGAATGTTTTTATCAGGATCTGGGAACAGCGTACGAGGTTAAAAACAGATCACGCTTTAAAAAGCTTTCTATATAAATTGGTTTATAACGAGTTTATCGATTTGTACCGAAAAAACCAATCTCTGTTTTCTCTAGAAAAATCCTATTACGAAGCTTTGAACGGAATTGTTAACGAAGATGATTCTGAATCTTTTCAAAGGGTTCTAAATGTGGTCAACAAAGAAATTCAGAACCTGCCTCCAAAATGCAAACAAGTTTTTATTTTGAGTAAAAAGGAAGGTTTAACTAATATCGAGATCGCAGAACATCTCGATGTTTCCATAAAAACGGTTGAAGCTCAGATTACAAAAGCCTTTTCTATTTTACGTTCTTCGCTTGACGAAAAAGTAAAAAATATTCTTTTCTTACTATTCGGAAAAAAGAAAAAATTTATAGCTTAGATGGCTCAAAAAAAAATCCCTTTCAAGTTACCGAAAGGGATTTATATTTTTTTTAATCAATATATGATAGAGAAACCCAAATATTATATAACCTTTGGATTCTAAACATCGTACCGATTAAATATATTGATTGATAATATTTTCAAACAATTCCTGTTTACCGCTTTGAAGATTTAACTCTCCATTTTCATGAGCGATATTGTAAAGATCTTTAAGGTTTAATTTTCCGTTTTCAAAATCTTTTCCTTTTCCGGAATCAAAAGAACTGTATCTTTCTGATCTTAATTTTTCGTAAGGGGAAGAAGTGATAATTTTATCTGCAGTCAGTAAAGCTCTTGCAAAGGTATCTGCTCCGCCAATATGTGCTAAGAAAACATCTTCCAAATCTGTAGAATTTCTCCTGATTTTAGCATCAAAGTTTACTCCTCCGCCCTGTAATCCACCAGCTTTCAAGAAAACCAGCATCGCTTCGGTAGTTTCCTGGATATTGTTTGGAAACTGGTCGGTATCCCAGCCATTTTGGTAATCTCCTCTGTTAGCATCAATACTTCCTAACATTCCAGCTTTTGCCGCAACTTCTAATTCGTGTTGAAAAGTATGTTGTGCCAAAGTTGCGTGGTTCACCTCGATATTGATTTTGAAATCTTTATCTAAGCCATATTCTTTTAAGAAACCAATCGCAGTTGCCGAGTCAAAATCGTATTGGTGTTTTGATGGTTCCATAGGTTTTGGCTCGATAAAGAAAGTTCCTTTAAAACCTTGTGCCCTTGCATAATCTCTTGACATCGTAAGAAATTGTGCCATGTGGTCTAACTCTCTTCCCATATCTGTATTTAAAAGAGACATATAACCTTCTCTTCCTCCCCAGAATACGTAGTTTTCACCGTCTAAAGCAATAGTCGCATCCAGAGCCAATTTAACCTGTCCACCTGCGCGGGCAACAACATTAAAATCAGGATTTGTAGCGGCTCCGTTCATAAATCTCGGATTTGAGAAACAGTTTGAAGTTCCCCAAAGTAATTTAATTCCGGACTCTGCTTTCTTCTGCTTAAGGTATTCTGTTATAGCAGCCAAACGTTTTTCTGATTCCGCGAAAGTTGGTCCTTCAGCAATCAAATCATAATCGTGAAAACAGAAATAATCAAATCCCATTTTGCTTATAAATTCAAAAGCTGCATCCGCTTTATCTTTTGCCGCCTGTAACGGATCTGACGATTGATCCCATGCAAAACTTTGAGTTCCGGGTCCGAATGGGTCGCTTCCTTGTCCGCAGAAAGTATGCCAGTAAGCGATCGCAAATCTAAAATGTTCACGCATAGTTTTTCCGGCAACAATTTGATCCGGATTGTAATATTTAAACGCTAACGGATTATCTGATTCCTTCCCTTCAAATTTAATTTGTCCGATACCTTTGTAGTATTCTTTATTTCCTAAAGTTATCATTTTGTCTTTTATTTATTAGTTAATATTAATTCCAGTTCTTTTTTCCATTTTTGGTATGCTTTCTCGTATTCTTCTTTGTTTTTAAGCGGTAAAAAAGTCATTACGTGATCATTAGTAGTTATTCCTGAACTAAACTTATCGTAATCTCCGTCTTTTAATCCCACTGCTCTCGCCGCTCCCACAGCTCCCGTTGTATTGTAAATCTCGATTTCGTGACCAATTAAAGTTGCAACTGTATTCGAGAAAATCTCAGAACGGAAAAGATTGTCGTTTCCGGCTCTAATGACATTAATAATCGCATTGTCTTCTTTTAAACATTCCATTCCGTACACAAAAGAAAAAGCAATTCCTTCAAGAGAAGCCCTAAATAAATGAGCGCTGTTATGAATGTTGAGATTTAAATTAAGAAAATGCGTTCCGATATTTTTATTATTGAACATACGCTCTGCACCATTTCCAAACGGGATCACGACCACACCTTCAGATCCGATCTCAATCTCAGAAGCTTTCTCGTTCATTGTTTCGTAAGAGTCATTCCCCATATTATTACGAAGCCATCTGTACTGAATTCCAGCTCCGTTAATATTCAATAGTTTTCCAACTCTTGGTGTTTCTAATTCGTAGTTTACGTGAACAAAATTATTTACACGTGTACTTTTTCCAGACGTTGCTTCGCTTACTGCATAAAAAACACCCGAAGTTCCTCCTGTAGCCGCCACTTCTCCCGGATGCAAAACATTTAAAGCCAACGCATTATTCGGCTGATCCCCTGCTCTGTAAACAATTGGAATTCCTGCAGGAAGCCCGGATGCTGCCGAACCTTCTGCATTAATAACCCCTTGATTGGTGAAATTTTCTACGATATTGGGTGTCAATGAAGTATCGATCCCGTAATATTCTAAAAGCCAGTTGGCTACTTTATTTTCTTTATAATCCCAAAGCATGCCTTCAGACAAACCATTTTTTGTAGTGGTTACTTCGCCTGTGAGTTTCAAAGCGATGTAATCTCCGGGAAGCATATATTTATAAATCTTATTATATACTTCAGGTTCATTTTCTTTAACCCATTTTAATTTAGAGGCAGTAAAATTTCCAGGTGAATTTAGCAGATGCTCCATACATTTTTCCTGACCAATTTCAGTATAAGCCTGATTTCCAATTTCTACTGCACGGCTGTCGCACCAGATAATCGAATTTCGCAAAGCTTTTCCGGCTTGATCGACTATTACTAATCCATGCATTTGGTATGAGATACCAACCCCCACGATTTTTGAAGCATCAATATTGGCTTCGCGAATGGCTCTTTTAGTGGCTTTACAAATATATTTCCACCACATTTCCGGATCTTGTTCTGCCCAGTCAGCATGCACGGAAACAATTTCCATTTCATTTTGGGGTTCATTCAAAACAATTATTTTTTTACCCGTTTCTGCTTCTACGATTGCCGCTTTTACAGAAGAACTTCCAATGTCATATCCTATATAATACATAACTTTATAATGATTCTCTTAAAATTAATTTAGTTGGTACATAACACTTCGTTTCTTCGTCGTGTGTGATAAATGCTGCTGCTTTGGTCCCCATTTCTTTAAAGTCGGTCGAAATAACTGAAATCCCTTTATATATAAATTTCTTCATTGGAGTTTCGTTGTACGAAAGAAAACCAACATCTTTTCCGGGCTCAAAATTTTTGTCTTTACATTGTTCCAAAAATTCTCCTAAAATTCGGTCACTTACACTGATGTAGGCAATCCCCTTTTCAATTTGAAACTTTTTAGAATCCGTAAGAATTTCATTTTCAAACCCAAAATCTTTGCAAAACTTCTTAAAATATTCTACTGTCTCCCACGGATGATTTGTAAAATCAGGGTATACAAATGCAATTTTTTTATACTTTTTAAACAAATCAGCTGCCTCTTTCAAAGCTTCGTAAAACGCACCTCCAAAATCCTGAAAAACATAATTACTCTTTTTAGAAGCCTGAATATTCCAGTCAATCAAAAGCAGTTTATCGTTCGAAATGGATGATAAAGTCGGAGCTATTTCCTTATGGTCAAAATTCATCACCACATATTTGTAATATTTCCCGATACCATTATTGATTATTGTTTTAAAAACATCAATATTATAATGATGAAACTGCACATCAATAATTACATTATCTGCAAGATTATTCACAACCGAATGATACAAAACCTCTTTATAGGCTTTAAAAGTATCTAAAACCAAAAGCACTTTTCGTGTTTCTCCTGCAACGTAATATCCTTTATTGGGTACAGAATCAATTACATTCTGCTCTTTTAAAATTGAATAAGCCTTAAAAACTGTATCTCTCGAAAGCTGATAAGTCTTGCAAATCGCATTAACAGATGGCAGTAAATCTCCTTTCTGCAATATATTCTCTGCAATAGCATTCGTAATTCCGTCAACCAATTGTTGATATTTCGGAATATCACTCTCATGATTAACTTTTAATACCACTTTTTCTTCTTCTTTTTGCATGCCGTTCTGTTCCGTTCTGTTATGCTAAAGTAAAAAGTTGTAGCTTATAAAAAAAATCTTTTTTCGATTAAATTTGTTAATTTTTAATGATCTGAAAATAAATCACTTTACGATTCCATCACATTCGGTTTTCTAAAAAAATTTTCAACAAATCATATATCAGTTATTTAATCAAATAATCTTCTTATTCCAAAAGAATCAATCGAAATTATCGATCCATCTTCTAAATAATCAATTTTTGTTACTTTCATATTTTGCAAAAGATTTGTTTCTTGTGATAAACTTTCGTCAAAACAAACCAAATACCATTCGTTCTCAACTTCTAAAATAGAATGATTGGAAGTCCAACTACCAACCGGATTCAAAATTTTGCCGTGAAACACATAAGGCCCATTTGGATTGTCGCCAATCGCATAACAAATAAAATGTGTATCCTTTGTCGAATAAGAAAAATAATATTTTCCGTTGTATTTATGAACCCATGAAGCTTCAAAAAAGCGATGAACATGATCGCCTAATAAAACTTCTCCACTTTTATCTATAATTAAAACCTCAGTTCTATGCTCATTAAGCGTCATTTCTTTCTTTAGTCTCGCCACAATTTTTTCCACAGAAATTTCATTACAAAAGGTTTCATTACTGTATTTCGCATCTCTGGGCAATCCTACTGCTTCCTGCATATTTATACAATTAATTTTAAAAACCAATACTGTTGCCGCCATCAACTGGCAAAACAGTACCTGTAGTATATTTTGATTCGTTTAAGGCGAAATAATAAACTGCATCTGCAATATCAGATGGTTCTCCCAAATATCCCAATGGTGTTCGTGATAGTACCTTATTCTTTCTTTCCGGATCATTGTCCAGGGCAGTTGATGACATTTTTGTTTTAATAAATCCCGGAGCAATGCAATTTACACGAATTCCAGCCGGAGCTAATTCTGTCGCCATCGCGCGTGTCATAGATTCAATCGCACCTTTGCTTGCTGAATAAGCAATCACTTTGGGAATGCCATATTGGGATGCCATTGAACTTATATTTACTATACTTCCGCCTCCATATGCTTTCATGTTTTTAATAACTTCACGACTTACCGCGAAAACACTAAGTAAATTAGTATGAATAATCGAAAGGAAATCGGAGTCCGTTACATCCGTAACCTCTTTTTTCATATTAATTCCAGCGTTGTTAACCAAAATATCTATTGTTCCGTTTTTTGTAATGCTTTCAATCATAGAAGGAATATCTTCCAAATTATTTAAATCAAAAATTACAGGAATGGCATTTTCTCCTATTTCCTTGCATGCTTCCTCTGTCTTATCTTTGGATCTTCCAATAATGTAGGTCGTTATTCCATTATCACACAGTTTTTTTGCTGTTGCAAATCCTAATCCCGAATTACCTCCGGTAACAATTGCTTTTTTAGTACTCATAATTTAAAATATATTTTTTGACTTTATTTAATCTCCTTAGCAAAAGCATCTAATCTTACCTTTAACATTAATCTTATCTATTTATAAATCAAATATAAAACTACGTAAAAAAACAATCGGTTGTGTAAAAATATAGAATTGTTGCTAATGAAAGATATTTTGTCGTACTTTTTTTTATTTCTTATTACAAATAAAGGCAGGATAATTATAAAAACTATCCTGCCTATAGCAACAAAACTTGAATATAGATTTATTTATCAGCTAAAAAATCCTTTAAAATTTAAAGGCATTTACTTATGTGAAACTATTTTTTATTGATGTTATTATTTTTATCTTTTAAAATTTTTCCGTCTTTGGTAAATTCCAAATCAATTTTATTCGTTAAATCAATATCGAGATCTTTATGTCCGTAATCTATGTGAGTAATTTTCTCGTTTGGATAATTTTTAGCCACATACTCTCTAATTTCTTTTGGAATAAATGCCGTTGGAATTGCTTTATCTTCGCCGTCCACTTCACGATAAGATCCGTCTTTCCAGAATTCTACTTCTGTTCCGTCTTTTAATTTTACTTCATATCCTTTTTCACCATGTTCTGCATCCTTTTTAGCAATTTCAACAGCAACACCACTAAAATGTTGTTTTAAAAATTCCTGCGCTGGTTTTGGCAATTCTGTAACTTCGATTTTTTTCTGTGCGCTGGCCGAGATTGTTATCAACAATACAAAGGCTGAAAATATTGTGCTTTTCATAATTTATTTTTTTTAAGTATATAACTAATTTACTACAAGTAAAATCGTCTTCAAATCTATTTAAGAAACTTTTAGAATTTTTAACCGAACAACAATTAATTTGTAACCTAGTCAAAACCATTAAATTATAACCACATGCGTTACATCTCAACGATTGCATTTTTACTTTTAATTACAACATGATAAAAAGAAAACAATACCAATCTTTCCACTTATTTTACGTACGAACAAAACAAGATTGAATCTGCAGGAGTGAAAATGATTCCTGTAATAACACCAGTGGGAGAATTTAAAGTGTGGACAAAACGTTTTGGAAACAATCCAAAAATAAAAATATTACTGCTACATGGAGGACCCGCTATGACACACGAATATATGGAATGTTTTGAAACATTCTTCCAGCGGGAGGGTTTCGAATTATATGAATACGATCAATTAGGATCTTATTATAGTGATCAGCCAACAGATAGCAGTTTATGGACAATTGACAGATTGTTGATGAAGTGGAACAAGTACGTAAAGCAATTAATGCAGATAAAGATAATTTTTAGGTTCTCGGTAATTCCTGGGGAGGAATCCTTGCGATGGAATACGCTTTGAAATATCAGCAAAATATGAAAGGCTTATTAGTTTCTAATATGATGGCAAATGCTCCGGAATACGGAATATACGCTGATGAAGTTTTAGCAAAACAGATGAAACCTGAAGTTCTTAAAGAAATTAGAACATTAGAATCCAAAATGATTTTAGTAAACCAAGATATATGGAGTTGCTTATCCCTAATTTCTATAAAGAGCATTTATGTCGACTGCAAGAATGGCCAGATGGACTAAACAGGGCCAGCAAACATGTAAACACAGCTATTTACACCTTAATGCAGGGACCCAGTGAATTTGGGATAAGCGGAAGATGAGCCAATTGGGATATCAAAAATCGTTTACACGAAATTATAGTTCCAACGCTGATGATTGGAGCAAAATATGACACAATGGACCCGAAAGCAATGAGGAACAAAGTAAATTAGTCAAAAATGGTCATTATCTATATTGTCCAAATGGAAGTCATTTAGCGATGTGGATGATCAAAAAGTCTACATGAACGGTGTTATTACATTCATAAATAATGTTGATAATAAAAAAATATAAAAATTAGTAGATATACCCCATTATGAAAGAACATTTTGCTTATTAGGGCGCCTCCCTGTGGGTCGCGCTTTCCGCTGTAGCTTATGCGGGAAATGTTTAAGTTAAAAAAAGAAATATTGTTTCCACATAAGGAGGTCGCTCTTATCCTGACTCACAAGGTTTTTAAAACACCTTTCCATCATCTTAAATAAGACGAAACCATGTAATGATCATAAACGAAAAAACCCCTATCCGTTATGGATAGGGGTTTTAAAAGAAAGGCGACGACATACTCTCCCACAATACTGCAGTACCATCTGCGCAGGCGGGCTTAACTACTCTGTTCGGGATGGGAAGAGGTGAGCCCCGCCGCAATAACCACCTTAAGGTTGTTGGTTTTTAGTTTATTGTTTTTAGCTTTCACTT